>Ga0209025_1000858_pt1 | contig 48043 bp, 39 predicted proteins | sample AraplaMF_Col_mLB_FD_184256 | JGI IMG/M metagenome (GOLD analysis project Ga0209025, IMG submission 184256) | Arabidopsis root microbial communities from the University of North Carolina, USA - plate scrape MF_Col_mLB (SPAdes) (version 2) | ecosystem: Host-associated > Plants > Roots > Endosphere... | reverse complement strand
GCTTCGAGACGCCGGCGCCGGACGAGGCGACCGCGGCGAAGCTGCGAGCGCTGCAAAAGGGCGACCACGCGGCGCTCGACCGCAACCCGATCGACGTGACCCTGGCCGGGCTGCAGCCTGATCTGCTCCGCGCCGCGATCCGCATCCTGCTCGACAGCCCGAGCTATGACGCGGTGGCAGTGATCGTGGGCTCGTCCGGCCTGGCCATGCCGGACCTGATGGCCAGTGCCATTCGCGACTGCCTGCCTGGCAGCGACAAACCGGTGATTGCATACGTGAGCCCGCATGCGCCGGAAGTCGCATCGCTGCTCAATCGTCGTGGCGTGCCGGCGTTTTCCGCGCCGGAGGCGTGCACGGTGGCGTTCGACGCGATGCTGCGTGCGGGCAAGGTCAGCGCGGTCGACGAAGCCGGTAGCCCCACGCTGCCGTTGCCGGACCTCGCCGCCTTTGGCACCGGCTCGATTGACGAAGCCGCCGCCAAGACCCTGTTCGCCAGTTTCGGTGTCCCGGTTGCCAGGGAGGCCGTAGTTGCAGATGGCGATGAGGCGGTGGCGGCCGCGCAAGCCTTCTGCGGCAATGTCGTGCTGAAGATCCTGTCGGCCGAGATCACCCACAAGAGCGACGTCGGCGGCGTGGCCGTCAATGTCCCGCCTGCGGGGGTGGCAAGCCGGCTGACAAGGATGGCAAGCGATGTGCAGTCGGCCACGGGGATCGCGCCCCACCGCTTCCTGGTGCAGGAAATGCTCGAGGGCGGTGTCGAGGTGATCCTTGGCATGCACCGCGACGCGCTCGGCACCGCGATCCTGCTCGGCATGGGCGGCGTGACCGCGGAACTGTTCGGCGATACCACGTTGCGGCTGCTGCCCGACGCGATCGTCGCCTTCTCGCGCATGGTCGCCACGCTTGGCGAGCGGCTGGTGGAGGCTGAGATCAATCCGCTGTTCGTCCTGCCCCAGGGGCAATGCGTGGTGGCCGCCGATGGTGTTGCGGTGCTGGCCGGCAACGACAAGATCTGACAAGGCCTGCGGTATGATTTCCTGTCATGCCAAACAGCATCGTCAACACCGAACGCATCAAGCCAGGCCAGGGCAAGGCGACGCCCAATCGCTCGCTCGAACGTGGCATCGCTATCCTGCGCGCCTTCCGCGCCGGCTCATCCGTGCTCGGCAACAGTGAAATTGCCGAGCGCACCGGCTTGTCCCGATCGACGGTCAGCCGCCTGACACAGTCGTTGATCGAGACCGGCATGCTCGAGTACATCCCGCAGTTCCGCGCCTACCGGCTCGGTGTGCCGGTCCTCAGCATGGCGCATGCCATGCGCGACAGCTCGCGGGTTCTGCAGGCCGCGACACCGTTGATGGTAGCGCTTGCCATGCGGCACAAGATCAATGTCGGACTGGCGGTCGCTGACACGGACGAGATGGTCTACCTCGAGTCGTTCCGCTACAACCGGCGCCAGTCCTTGCGTACGGTGGTAAGTGGTCAGCGCATCCCGATGGCGCTGACCTCCCTTGGCCGCGCGCATCTCGCAACGCTGGCACCACAGGCTTTCAACGCGATGATGGCGTCCATGGCCGAGAAGCACCGGCGCCGCGGCTGGACCCAACTACGGCGGGAAATCGAAGCCGCGGTCTCTTCCGTGCATGAGAAGGGCTACTGCGTTGCCTCATGGCAACCGCAGGTCGTGGCCATGGCCACGCCAATGCGCTTTGACGCCTATGGCGTCCATGTGTTGAACGTCAGCGTATCCACGCAGCAGGATGCGGGTGAGGTTGAGGCCGCGCTGGCCCAGCCCCTGATGGAGCTTGCAAAGGCGATACAGGAGCGGCTGTCGCAGGCGCAATAGCAGGAACCGCCTGCTTTTACCGAGCCGTTTGGGTCTCGATGAGAGCCACCACTACTCAACCATCTCCAGCTCGTTTTCGGCACACCATTGCCTCAGCGCGCTTTTGAGAGACTCCGCTTCAAACGCATACCAGCGTTCCAGCTTGCCTTGGCGCTCGAGCAAGTCCTTGAAGCGCGCATAAGCGCCTTTGCGCCGAAAGAATCCTTCGATTTGCTCATAACACGCAGGCAGTTCTTGATCGATAAAGCGCAGGACGAGATTTCTGCCAAGACCGAGTTCGTTTTTATCCGGAACCGCAAGGTAGCGGTCAGAAGTCTCCAGGTCGGCAGGAAGTTCCTCATCTGCAGCGTCGATGAAGTCCGATGTCCAATAGATCTTGCCCGTATCGAGCGAGACATAGGCGGCGTTGTGCTCCAGCGGCTCCCCAAAGCTGACGAAGTCCAGGGACTCACTAAGATCTTCATGTTTGACTGTGACCATGTCGCTATTCCAGATGGTTGCAACGCTCAAGGCGGACGTGCCCGGCGATATTTGGCGACCCCCCACACTGGGTTCGAGGACAGATGACTCGATGTGCGCAATCGGTGCCGAACTCTTCCGCTATTTTAGTACCCTCAGAGGCCAAGCGAGCGCAGCGACGCGTTCTGTGCCAGTGCCCCTGACCGTTGATACTGCCGGCGCGCAGCCCAGCCGCAGGCACTCCAAAAACCTAACCCATCACCCCTAACCCGCACCCTCAAAACTCATAATTAATAGAAAAATCAAAAACCCCATTAGTCGCCTTCCGCGTGATCGGGCTATCCGCCGCATCCCCCGTGAGCTGCGAGATGGCCACGTCAGACGTGGCAAACCAATGCCTGGTGAAGTACCACACTGCACTGACGCCGAACCCATACGACCTGATCCCGCCGCGCGCGTGGAACGCGGGCCGGTTGGCCCGGGCCTGCGACTGGCTGACGCCGTACCAGGCGTTCATGTAGCGCGAATCGGCCAGCGTAACGGTCGGCCCTGCAAACCAGAAGAACCTCTCCGAGCTGCCCGGCATCGGCATATAGGCACCGATGTCGCCGACCCAGCCATCGCTGCCGCCCAGGCTGCGCCGTGCATCGATGCGCAGCACCAGCGGGAATTCCTTAGATACGGCGTATTCCGCGAACAGCTTGCCTTCCGGCGCGGGGTTGATATTGCCCATGCCGTCCAGGTGCGGCGAATCATTTTGCCCGCGCCGGCCAAGGTTGTACGTCAGCGCAATGCCGGCGCGCCAGTTCTTGCCGCGCAGCACATTGACGCCGAGCCCTTCGCCGATCGAAGCGAAAGCGAGATCGCGGTAGCGGATATCGATGCTGGGACCACCCACGACGATGTATTCCGACGACCCGTCATAGCGCGGCCGCAACATTGCCGCGGCGCCCAGGCGGACCTGCCAGTCCGGGATGTCGTCCTGGAACAGCTTCTGCAGCGGGATACCGGCCGAGAACTGCCATTCGGCCAGCGGCGCCGGGGTCTGGGCGCTGGCCGCGGCGGGGCAGAGCGCGGCGGCGGAAGCCGCCATCAGGATGGCGAGGCACGGGGACGGACGCTTCGGGGCGGATACGGTCACGGCAGCCTCCAGGCCCGCTGGGCGGGCGGACAGGTTGCGGGCACGGGGCCCGTGGGCGACATCTTTCCATCGGATGGGCGCTTGCGCAACCACAAGCTTACCCACCGGGCGTCAGCCCAGCCGCTTGTCGGGCGTCAGCGGCAGGTCGCGCACGCGCCGTCCGGTCGCGTGGTACACGGCATTGGCAATGGCTGCGGCAACCCCCACGATGCCGATTTCGCCGATGCCCTTGGTGCCCAGCGCATTGATATGCGGGTCGTACCCGTCCAGCATGTCGACCTCGATCTCGCCCACGTCGGCGCTGACCGGCACATGGTATTCGGCGAGGTTGGCGTTGGCCACGCGGCCGGTGGCGAGGTCCAGCTCGCTCTTCTCATGCAGCGCCATGCCGATGCCCCAGACGATGCCGCCCACCAGCTGGCTATGCGCGGTCTTGCGGTTCAGCACGCGGCCCACGTCGTAGCAGCCGACCACGCGCTGCACGCGGATCTCGCCCAGGTCGGGATCGACATGTACCTCGGCGAAGACCGCGCCGAAGGCATGCATCGAGTATTGCTTGCGCTCATCGCCTGGCTCGGCGCTGGCGTGGGCTTCGATGAACTGGCCGCCGGCGCGCGTGATGACCGCGCCGACCTGCTCGCGGCGCGACGGATCGCTGCGCATCCGCAGCCAGCCGTCCACGACTTCCACGTCATCCGGGCGCGCGCCGGACAGCGGCGAGGCGGGGTCGGCCACGGCCTGCGCCACCAGCTTGCCGCGCACTGCGGTGGCGGCCTGCTGCACCGCCGGCGCGACACTGGCCACCGATTGCGAACCGCCCGAAACCGGCGCCTCCGGAAAATCCGTATCGCCCAGTTCGAAGCGCACGCGCTCCGGCGGCAGGCCGAGCGCGTCGGCGGCCACCTGTGTCATCACGGTATAGGTGCCGGTCCCCAGGTCTTGCGAACCACTGCGCACCAGCGCCGTACCATCCGGCAGGATCCGCGCCATGGCGTTCGCGCCCGAGCGGTTGGCGGGATAGGTGGCGGTGGCCATGCCCAGCCCGACCAGCTTGCCGTCGGCCTGCATCGAGCGCGGTTTCGGATCGCGGCGCGACCAGTCAAAGCGCTCTGCCGCCACGCGATAGCATTCGCGCAGCGATTTGCTGGAGAAGGGCTTCTGCTTGTGCGGATCGGCATCCGCGTGGTTGCGCAGGCGCAACTCGACCGGATCGATGCCGAGCCGTGCGGCCAGTTCATCCAGCGCGCACTCCAGTGCAAAGCTTCCAGGCGCTTCGCCCGGCGCACGCATGAAGGTGGTGGTGCCGATATGCTGCCGCGCCAGCCGGTGACTGGTCTGCTGGTTGGGGCAGGCATACAGCGAGCGCGTCAGCACGGCACAGGTCTCAAGCCATTCCTCGATCATCGACGTATTGCTGACCACGTCGTGGCGCAGCGCCTTCAGGCGGCCATCGTCACCGCTGGCGGCGACCACGTGCTGCTCGGTGACTGGCCGCGCCCCCACCGGGCCAAACATCTGCACGCGTTCGACCACCAGTTTGACCGGCCTGCCGGCTGCGCGCGCGGCCATGGCCGCCAGCACCACGTGCGACCACATCGAACCCTTGCAGCCGAAGCCTCCGCCGACGAAGGGGCAGCGCACCCGTACCTTGCCGGCCGGGATGCCGAGCGTGGCCGCTACCGCCTTGCGCACGCCGGTCACGTACTGGGTTGAGTCATACAGCGTGAGGCCGTCGCCGTCCCAGGCGGCGATGGTGGCATGCGGTTCCATCGGGTTGTGGTGCTCCATCGGCGTGGTGTAGACCTCGTCGATGGTCGTGCTCGCTGCATGCAGCGCGGCGTCGACATTGCCGCGATGGCTGTCGGCCTGGCCGGCGTCTTCTCCCTGCGGCTTGCCGGCTTGCACGCGCGCCTGTGCGAAGTCGAGCACGGCCGGCTGCTCGCGATAGCGGACCACCAGCCGCGCCGCCGCATCGCGCGCCTGCTCCAGCGTATCGGCCACGACCACGGCGATGGGCTGGTTGTTGTAGTGCACCGTGGTGTCCTGCAGCAGCGACATCACGTGGCCGGCGGTCGGCGTATCGGCCCCGGTCTTGCCGCCCTTGGGCAGCTTCGGCGCGTGGAAGGGTGTCATGACCAGCCGGACGCTCGGCAACTGCTCGCACGCGGCGCTGTCGATCGATTCCACCTTGCCGTGCGGGATGGTGCTGGTGACCATCACCGCGTGGACCAGTCCCGGCAGGACATGGTCGGCTGTGTAGCGTGCGCGGCCGGTGACCTTGAGCACGCCGTCGGTGCGGTCGATGGGGGCCCCGGTAACGCTCATTGCCATGCTCCTTCAAGTGCCTTGCGGGCGGGCCGCCACCTGCAGCGCACGCACCACGGCGCGTTGCGCCAGCCCGACCTTGAAGGCGTTGTGCTCATAGGACCGGGCGCCATCGAGCAGCAGGCGGGCGGCGTCGGCAGCGCTGTGCGCGCTCAGAGGGCGGCCGGTCAGCGCCTGCTCGGCGGCGGGCACGCGCCAGGGCTTGTGTGCCACGCCACCCAGCGCCAGCCGCGCGCTGCGCACGGTATGGCCGGAAAACTCGAGTGCCGCGGCCACCGAGACCAGCGCGAAGGCGAAGCTGGCCCGGTCCCGCACCTTCAGGTAGTGCGCATGGGCGGCGTACGGCGATGGGGGCAGTTCCAGGGCCACGACCAGTTCGCCCGGCGCCAGCGTCGTGTCGATTTCGGGCTTGTCCTCCGGCAAGCGATGGAAGTCGGCGATCCGGATGCGGCGCTCGCCGCCGGGCGCGCGCACGACGATGACGGCCTCGAGCGCGGCCAGCGCCACGCACATGTCTGACGGATGCACGGCGATGCAGTGCTCGCTGGCGCCAAGGATCGCGTGCATGCGGTTGATGCCGTCGAGCGCGCCGCAGCCCGAGCCGGGCTTGCGCTTGTTGCAGGCCGGGAAGCCCGTGTCGTAGAAGTAGTGGCAGCGCGTGCGTTGCAGCAGGTTGCCGCCGACGGTCGCCATATTGCGCAGCTGCCCCGAGGCGCCGGACAGCAGCGCCTGCGCCAGCAGCGGATAACGTTCGCGCACCAGGCGCTGGTTGGCCGCGTCGGTGTTGGTAAGCATCGCGCCGATGCGCAGGCCGCCGTCTGGCAGCGCCTCGACCTGCGCCAGCGGCAGGCGGCTTACGTCGACCAGCTGTCGCGGCGCTTCGACGCCCGCCTTGACCAGGTCGATCAGGTTGGTGCCGCCGCTGACATAACGCGCGCCCGCCTGGCTGCCGAGTTGCAGCGCTTCGTCGACGGTGTCGGGCCGCGCGTAGGAAAAGGGCTGCATGCCGCCGCCTATCGCGTGCCTTGCTTTCCGCCGGCCTCGCGGATCGCGGCGACGATCTTGGGATAGGCGCCGCAGCGGCACAGGTTGCCGCTCATGCGCTCGCGGATCTCTTCGTCGCCAAGCGGCAGCGGGGGCGCCGCCAGCGGTTGCGCCGCGCTGGCCTCGCCGGCGCGCGCCTCGGCCAGCATGCCGACGGCGGAGCAGATCTGTCCAGGCGTGCAGAAGCCGCACTGCAGTGCGTCATGCGCGACAAAGGCCGCCTGCACCGGGTGCAGCGCGTCGCCGTCGGACAGGCCTTCGATGGTGGTAAGTTCACGGCCCTCTTGCATCACGGCCAGCGTCAGGCAGGACTGGATGCGCCGCCCGTCGCTGAGGACCGTGCAGGCGCCGCACTGGCCCCGGTCACAGCCTTTCTTGGTGCCGGTCAGGTGCATCACTTCGCGCAGCGCGTCGAGCAACGTAGTGCGCGGCTCGAGTTGCAGGGTGTGGAATTGGCCGTTGATCCTGAGCGTGACGGGTCGCGCGGCGCTGCCTGCAGGCGCGGAGGCAGCGTGCGGAGAGGGGGCCTTGTGTTCGGACATTGTGCTGGCCTTTTGTGGACGGGGCGGCACCATGGGGATGGTGCCGCGCCTGACAGTGCAGCAAGAAGGACAGCAAATTCGGTGCCCGGCGGCGGGGCAGGCCAGTATCGGCAGCGGGACGGAAGCGGTGCCGCCGCGTGCGTCAGAACTCCACGGAGGCTTGTAGAAATTACGCTCGCGCCAGTCGGCGAGCAAAAAGAAAAGCGGCGCACGATGGCGCCGCCCTTGGCATTGTCAGCGAGGCCGGAACGCCTTAGCCCTTCAGCACGCTGCCGATGGCCTTCGCCACGATCCCCACGTTGCGCTCGTTCAGGCCGGCCACGCACATGCGGCCCGAGCGCAGCAGGTAAACACCATGCTGCTCGCGCAGGCGCTCGGCCTGGTCCGCGCTCAGTCCGGTGTAGGTGAACATGCCGCGCTGCGTCAGGTAGCGCGACAGCGCCTCGCCGCTGACATGGTCGCGCAGGTTGTGGTGGATCGCTTCACGCATGCGCGCGATGCGGCCGCACATCTGGGCCAGTTCTTCTTCCCACAGCTGGCGCAGCTCGGGCGTGGTCAGCACCTTGGCCACCACGCGCGCGCCGTGCGTCGGCGGGTTGCTGTAGTTGGCGCGCACCGCGCCGGTCAGCTGGCCCAGCACGTTGGCCGCTTCTCCGGCGGTGTTGCAGAACACGCTCAGGCCGCCGCAGCGCTCGCCATACAGCGAGAAGTTCTTCGAGAACGAGTTCGCCACCAGGCAGGGCACGTCCTGCGCGACCAGTTCGCGGATCGCAAAGGCGTCATCCTCCAGACCCGCGCCGAAGCCCTGGTAGGCCATGTCGACGAAGGGCAGCAGCTTGTTGGCCTTGATCAGCGCGATCAGCTGGCGCCACTGGTCCTGGTTCAGGTCCACGCCGGTCGGGTTGTGGCAGCAGGCGTGCAGCAGCACGATGCTTTGCGCGGGGATAGCGCGCAGCGCGTCCATCATCGCGTCGAACTTCAGGCCGCCGGTGGCGTCGTCGTAGTACGGGTAGGTGTTGACGGTGAAGCCCGCGCGCTCGAACACCACGCGGTGGTTTTCCCAGCTCGGGTCGCTGATCCACACCTGCGACTGCGGGTAGTAGCGCTTGAGGAAGTCCGCGCCCACGCGCAGCGCGCCGGAGCCGCCCAGCGTCTGCAGCGTGGCAATGCGGCCGGCAGCGCGCGCCGGCGAGTCTTCGCCGAACACCAGCGCCTGTACCGCGCTGCGGTAGCCCACCAGGCCCGACATCGGCAGGTAGGGACGCGGGCCCATGTCCGCCAGCAGCGCGGCCTCGGCCCTGGCGACGGCCTGCATCACCGGCAGGCGGCCGTCGTCGTCAAAATAGATGCCGATGCTCAGGTTGACCTTGTCGGTGCGGGGATCTTTCTGGAAGTCCTCGTTGAGCGAGAGGATCGGGTCGCCGGGGAAGGCTTCGATGTGTGCGAACATGGGATGCGATGGAATCAGGTCGGAGGGGGCTGCTGCGTGGCACAGGCAGGCGCCGGGCACCGCGCAGCAAGGATTCTAACCGGCGGCGCCCGCGGGGTGCGGGCGCCGCACTGGCCGGTCAGCGCAGCTGCTGGGCGGCGACGCCGTCCTGCAGCGGGGCGGCTGCTTGCTTCTGGCGCACCAGGTAGCTGACGCCAAGCACCACCAGCCACACCGGGATCAGGTAGACGGAGAGGCGCAGGCCTTCGGTCAGGTACATCACCACCAGGATGCCGGCCAGGAACACCAGGCACAGGTAGTTGGTCAGCGGGTAGCCCCAGCTCTGGAACTTCGTGCTTTGGCCGGCGCGGCGCTTGTCGGCGCGGAACTTCAGGTGGATCAGGCTGATCATGGCCCAGTTGATGATCAGGGCCGACACCACCAGGCCCATCAGCAGCTCGAAGGCCTTGCCCGGCATGAAGTAGTTGATCACCACGCAGGCCGCGGTGGCCAGCGCCGAGAAGCCCAGCGCCGTCAGCGGGATGCCGCGCTTGTTGACCTTCAGCAGCGCCTTGGGCGCATTGCCTTGCTGGGCCAGGCCGTACAGCATGCGGCTGTTGCAGTACACGCCGCTGTTGTAGACCGACAGCGCCGCGGTCAGCACCACCACGTTCAGCACGTTGGCAACCCAGTTGCTGTTCAGCGCATGGAAGATCAGCACGAACGGGCTGCCGCCGGTGACCACGTTCTCCCACGGATACAGCGACAGCAGCACCGCCAGCGCGCCCACATAGAAGATCAGGATGCGGTAGATCACCTGGTTGGTGGCCTTGGGAATGGTCTTCTCGGGCGAATCCGCTTCCGCCGCGGTAATGCCCACCAGCTCCAGCCCGCCGAACGAGAACATGATCACCGCCATGGCCATCACCAGGCCGCCCATGCCGTTGGGGAAGAAGCCGCCGTGCTGCCACAGGTTGGCCACGCTGGCCTGCGGGCCGGCATTGCCGGACATCAGCAGGTAGCCGCCGAAGCCGATCATGCCGATGATGGCTGCGACCTTGATGATCGAGAACCAGAATTCCATCTCGCCGAAGGACTTCACGCTCGACAGGTTGATCGCATTGATCACCAGGAAGAACACCAGCGCCGAGACCCAGGTCGGGATTTCCGGCCACCAGTACTGCACGTAGATGCCGACGGCCGACAGTTCGGCCATGCTCACCAGGATATACAGCACCCAGTAGTTCCAGCCGGATAGAAAGCCGGCGAAGTGGCCGCAGTACTTGTCGGCGAAGTAGCTGAAGGAGCCGGCGACGGGCTCGTCCACCACCATCTCGCCGAGCTGGCGCATGATGAAGAACGCCACGATGCCGGCGATCGCGTAGCCCAGCAGGACCGATGGCCCCGCCATCTTGATGGTCTGGGCGATGCCCAGGAAAAGGCCGGTGCCGATGGCGCCGCCCAGCGCGATCAGCTGGATATGCCGGTTCTTCAGGCCACGCTTGAGCGTGCCGTCATTGCTGCTTGCATGCATTCAGTTGTTTCCTCTACCCATTCTCATGGAATGTGGGCCCGCGCCTCTGGCTGTTTGGAGTCGGACGCTTGGGCCGGGGGACGCCACCGCCCGCGCGGCAGGGGTGACTGCCGCGTGGGAGGTTCGCTTGCCGGAACCGGCTGGTGCCTGTTACAGGCGGCCGGTCAGGGACGGCCGATGCCGGTCAGGCCTCGACCTTGAGCGTGCCGCGCTCGATCTGGTCGCGTTCCAGCGACTCGAACAGCGCCTTGAAGTTGCCTTCGCCGAAGCCTTCGTCGCCGCGGCGCTGGATGAACTCGAAGAACACCGGACCCAGTGCGGTCTTGGAGAAGATCTGCAGCAGCAGGCGGGGCTTGCCGCCTTCCGTGGTGCCGTCCAGCAGGATGCCGCGCGACTTCAGTTGCTCGACGGGCTGGCCATGGCCGGGCAGGCGCGTGTCCAGCGCTTCATAGTAGTAGTCGTTCGGCGCGGTCATCAGCGGCACGCCTGCGAGCTGCAGGTTGTCGATGACTTCGATCAGGTTGTCGGTCAGGAAGGCGATGTGCTGGATGCCCTCGCCATTGAAGGCCATCAGGAACTCTTCGATCTGGCCGGCGCCCTTGGACGATTCCTCGTTCAGCGGAATGCGGATTTTACCATCCGGCGCGGTCATGGCCTTGGAAGTCAGGCCGGTGTACTCGCCCTGGATGTCGAAGTAGCGGATTTCGCGGAAGTTGAACAGCTTTTCGTAGAAATTGGCCCAATAAGCCATGCGGCCACGATAGACGTTGTGCGTCAGGTGGTCGATCAGCTTGAGGCCATGGCCGACCGGGTGGCGGTCGACGCCCTCGATGAACTCGAAGTCGATGTCATAGATCGACTTGCCTTCCTCGAAGCGGTCGATCAGGTACAGCGGCGCGCCGCCGATGCCCTTGATCGCCGGCAGGCGCAGTTCCATCGGGCCGGTCGGGATTTCCACCGGTTGCGCACCCAGTTCCAGCGCGCGGGCATAGGCCTTGTGCGAATCCTTGACGCGGAACGCCATGCCGCAGGCGCTGGGGCCGTGCTCGGCGGCAAAGTAGGCGGCGTGGCTGTGCGGCTCGCGGTTGACGATGAAGTTCACCTCACCCTGGCGGTACAGCACAACGTCCTTGGAGCGGTGCTTCGCCACCAGCGTGAAGCCCATCTGCTCGAACAGCGGCTCGAGCACATTCGGGGTGGGCGAAGCGAATTCCACGAATTCGAAGCCCATCAGTTGCATCGGGTTGTCAAACAGGTCGGCCATGGCTTTCTCACTAAGGGGAAACTAAGGGAAGTCAATTGATTGGATCGGTGCGGCGCCGGCAGAGTGCCGTCGGGCAGGGCGGGCGCGCACTGAAGTTCGGAATTCCGGTTCAGCGCTACGCGCCATCGGTGCTGGCACCTGGCGTGCCAGGCGGGGAAGGCAGGTTCGTGGTCATGGGGGCGTTCAGAACCGGTCAGTCGGGAAATATTATTGCAGCAGCGGCGTTGCCCGGATCGGGAGTTGCCGCCGCCAGTCATTGCTGTCCAACCCGGTTGCGGTGCTGGCTTTATGTCGCTGGCTTGGGATGCAGTGTATATTCTGCCCAGCAAAATTGGATTTCGTTAGCCACGCAGGGAAACCCTAGCTTATGAAATCAGATTGCTTGAATCCATGAAATGAGGAAACGAAAGTGCAAACGATCGAGCTGGACCGTACCGATCGCCGCCTGCTGGCGGTATTGCAGGAGCGCGCGCGCGCCTCGAACCTGGAACTGGCCGAAGCAATTGCGCTGTCTCCGGCACAAACGCTGCGACGCCACCGCCGCCTGGAAGAGGCCGGATTGGTCAAGCGCTACGAAGCGCGGCTGGATGCCGCCGCGCTCGGGCTGGGCGTGGTTGCCTTCATCCACGTGACGATGGAGCGCGGGCATATCCGCGAGCTGTCCAACTTCAAGCGGCTGGTGGCGGAGCTGGCACAGATCCAGGAGTGCTTTTCCGTGACCGGCGATATCGACTACGTGCTGAAGGTGGTTGCCAAGGACCTGAAGGCGTTGTCTGACTTTCTGCTCGATACGCTGATGCGCATCCCGGGCGTCAGCGCGGTCAAGTCCAGTGTCTGCCTGGACGAGATCAAATGCACCAGCGCGGTGCCGGTGGAAGCCTGAAACCGCGCGCCGGGGTTCCCGTTACTCCGAAACGGTGTCGATCCGGTCGCACGCCACGTTCAACGCGCGGCAAACGGCGCACCAGGCGGGACATGAGCCGGGCTTGTTGGTGTGTGGCGCCCTGGCAGGCGGGTCGGATGGCCCCGCAGGGACCGTCATCGCCGGCCGCGGCGGCGGGTGGCCACCGCTGCAGGCGCGTGCCACCGCTTCGTCCAGGGCCTGCAGACCCACCGGCTTGACGATCACCGCATTCATGCCGGCGGCCAGCGCAGCGGCGTGATCTTCCGCCACGGCGCTGGCGGTGCAGCCGACGATTGGTACATCGCGGACCGCGTCATCGCGGGCCCGCACCGCGCGTGCGAACGCCAGGCCGTCCATCACCGGCATCGCGCAGTCGCAGACGACGACATCGAACACGGCGCCATCCAGCCTGGCCAGCCCGTCACGGCCGTCCTGCGCGGTCACTACATGGTGGCCCAGATACTCCAGCTGGCGCTGCAGCAGCAGGCGGTTGGGCGCATGGTCGTCGATCACCAGGATGCGGGCACGGCAGCGCGCGCACCCTGGCATTGGCACCGGCCGCGCCGGCGCGGCAGCGATGGCGTCGGCCAACGCCAGCGGTAGCGACACCGTCACGCGCGTGCCCTGGCCCGGCTGGCTGGCCAGTGCAATCTGTCCGCCCATCGCGCTGGCCAGCCGCTTGCAGATCGCCAGGCCGAGCCCGGTGCCGCCTGCGTGCGCGCGCGACTGGCCATGTACCTGAGCGAACGGCTCGAACAGCCGCGCCTGCGCCGTCGGTTGTATGCCGATGCCAGTATCGGCAACGGTCAGCGTCACGTCTTGCTTGCCGTCCCCGGCCGGCTCGGCTTCCAGTTGGATATGAATCGTTCCGCGGTCGGTAAAGCGCACGGCGTTGGACACCAGGTTGCCCAGGATTTGCCGGAAGCGCAGGCCGTCGACCTGGTGCAGCGGCGCGACGCCGGCGCCGGTTTCGCTGGTCAGCGTCAGTCCCTTCTGCTCGGCCACGGGACCAAAGATCAGCAGAGTGTCGTTGACCAGTGCCCGCAGCGATGCCGGCGCCGGGTGGATACTGAACTTGCCGGCCTCCATCTTTGACAGGTCCAGGATGTCGTCGATCAGTGCCAGCAATCCAAGCGCCGCCTGATGCGCTGTCACCAGCTGCAGGCGTTCGTGGTCAGGCAACTGGCATTGCGCCAGGGTCAGCTCCAGCATGCCGGTGATGGCGTTCATCGGCGTGCGGATCTCATGGCTGACCGAAGCCAGGAAGGTGGATTTTGCGCGGTTGGCGGCTTCTGCCTCGGCCTTGGCGTGCGCCAGTTCGGCCAGCATGTCGTGGCGTTCGGTCAGATCGACGCAGCCGCCCGCGAGGCCCTTGACCTTGCCGTCGGCGCCGCGCAGCGGGGTAATCCAGTTGAGCACATGATGGCTGCGCCCCCTGAGCGTCAGGCAACGGTCCTTGCGCAGCGGCTCGCCCTCGTCCAGGACGTTGCGATAGTCGCGCGCCAGCTCGGCCATGTCGGTGACGATGGGATGCGCATGGCCCGGCGCATCGAGCGGCTGGCCGTGCAGCAGATCGCGCGTGGCGCCGACCAGTTCCTCATAGCTGCGGTTGCAGGTGATGAGCCGCAGCGAGGCATCGCGCAGGTAGACCGGCTGCGGGATGCCGTCAAGCAGCGCCGACTGGATCGCTACGTGGTCCTTCAGCGCACTTTCGGCGGCGCGGCGCCGGCGAACTTCGCGGTGGAGCACGGCAATCCATGCCAGCAGGCAAGCGCTGAGGCCGCACAACAGCATCGCGGCCCAGCCGTACAGCTGTTCATGGGCGAGCGGTGCGGCGCGCAGGGGCGCCATGGTCTGCCCCACGGCGCCGGTCGGAAAGGCGAACAGGAGCATCGCGGCCCAATGATGCAACACGGCATTTGCGTGGCGGTGGTGCGATGGGGCGAAGGATGCCGTGCGGGCGGATTTCGAGCGGACCGGCAAACAGGAAAGGCAAGTCAGGCGGGGCAAGGCGGACCAGGAAAATGCGGCTGGCATTTACTCTATGAGCCAAGCTGCACTACCTGATTCAGACACCTCCGAAAATGCGTGTGGAAATTTCCGAATCGAATGGCGACAGTGCCTAATGCGCTGCAATTGGCGGGCTTGCAACGCAAGTTTGACCAGCGCTTGCCGACGGAATGCATGCCGGGCGAGCCCTCCGCACATTTGCGAGGGCGACCGCGGCGCTATGATTCGCGTTGCCGATCACGATGCATGCGCGCTTCGTTAATGCGGCATTGCTCGCGGCTGAAACACGTGCCTGCATGGGACAAGTAAGACAGCTACTTGCCTGTTCACGAAGATGGGAAGATTCGTGGCACGCCTCGGAAACTTCAGGTGTATTTGTGAGCAAATGCTGAGCACAATGCAGCAACGCCTGACTGCGTGCCCTTTCACGCGGGCACAAAAAAGTTTGCTATGGAGTGAATGCAGTGGCCACTATCCTGATCGTCGACGATCATCCGCCCGTGCGAGTCGTCCTCAAGACCCACTTGTCCCAGGTTCTGGGCGTCACCCATGTACTGGAAGCGGACAATGGCCAGGCTGCCGTTGAAATCGTGCGGCAGTATGCGCCCGACGTGGTGATCCTCGACCTGGATATACCGAAGATAAATGGCCTTGACGTGATCCCCCGCCTCAAGGCCGCGCACGCGGGCGTGCGCATCCTGGTGATTTCCGGCCAGGACCAGGATACCTTTGCCCCGCGGGCGCGGCAGGCGGGCGCGCATGGCTACGTGAGCAAGACCCAGGAGATGTCGGAAATCGTGCGCTGCGCCGAATCGGTGCTGGCCGGCTACACGGTGATGCCCGAACTCGAACGCGGCAAATCCGAGTTCGGCGACGAGGCATTGCGCCTGGCCAGCCTGTCGGACAAGGAGCTGATTATCATGCAAATGCTGGCCAAAGGCATGAGCAACAAGGAGATCGGTGAAGTCCTGTTTATCTCCAATAAGACCGTCAGCACCCACGAGACACGGATCATGGAAAAACTCGGGGCGCGCTCGATTGTGGATGTCATCGATTTTGCGCGGCGCCACCATATTGCGATCGGCTAGCATGGCAGACCTGGTTTCCTTCATATTGCCGGGGGAGGTGCTGCCATGACCGGCGCGCTGCTGCTTGCAGCCCTGCAGGACGGACCATGGGCTGCCAGCCTGGCTGCGCTGCTGCAGCGGCTGGGGTTTGCACCGCACGTGGCCGCGCCGGGTTCGGCGTTCGCGCCGGCATCGGCCGGCAAGGTCGGACTGGTCATTGCCGGGCCGGGCACGCCCGTGCCGCCAACGCTGCTGGAAAGCTGGCATGCCGCCGGTGCGCTGTGTGCGGTGGCGGTTGCGCCGGGCAAACACTCGGACCATGGTGCCTTCGTGGCCCCATTGCCGGCGCCGACAACCGAGGCGGCGATGCTTGCCATGCTGGCCGAGCGCCATTACGTTGCGCTGCCAACACACGAGGCGGCTGCAATCCCCGCTGCCATTGCCGCCCAGACCCTTGGCGACGCGGGCTTCGCCGCCGAATTGCTGCAGGCGCTGGTAATGTCGGCGCAAGCCGACCTGGCGCAGTTGCGCGCCGCCGGCACCGACCTGGAAACGTGCGGCAGCATCGCGCACCGGATGAAATCGTCTGCGCACTACGTCGGCTGCAACGCCTTGCGCGCGCTCGCACAACGCATGGAGGACGCCGCCCGCAGCGGCGATGCCTGTACGGTGGCGGCACTGCGTGCGGTCTTCGAGCCGACCTGCGCGCGGCTGATTGAATTATTAACGGCAATGGCGGCGAAGACATAACGCCTGGCCAATTGGCGCGATTATCAGGCACGGTGATTTACCGGATTGGCGCAAGCGTGCCGCTTGATTATGCTGGATTAACGGTGGCTGGTTATCCTGAATGTCCGGGAATGAATGCTGCCGATTAATTCGGCACGGGCATGGGTGGATTTGGGCACGGCCATTCCGGCCAGATTTTTCCAGGCTTGGCGTCGGTACTTTCCGGGAACGGGTCATGAACCATGCATTGGCGGTATTGCCGGAATCGGCCTTCTATTTCCACCTTGCTGCGATCGCGCTGCTGCTGCTGTCGTTCTTTTCCGGCCGCGCCATCTTGCAGGTGCTGGCCACGCGCGAAGGGCGCGGCGAACGAGCGCAGCGCCTGGTGCGCGTTGCCATTGGGCGGCTGGCCGCACTCGGCGCCATCTGGACGGCGATCGTCTACGGGCATGGCGCATGGGAGCGCGCCGGTGCCCATAACTGCCGGCACCTGCCGGCGGTCGATGCGGCGGCGCGCTATGCAGCGGAGTACTGCTACCTGCGTCATGACCGGCTGCTGCTGCGCGTGTATGGCGAAGGGCGTGAGGCGGGACGCCAGCATTTGCTCGCTCATCGCACCATCACCAGCGTCGGTCCGGTCCACATGAGCTGGGACGGTCAGGCGCTGGTTTACGCGTCCCCGGCCGGGAACGCGCAAGGGCGGCTGGCGCTGCCGCCCACATGGCGCGACCGGTTGCTGGCGCGGCTGCCCTGAAGCCCCGGCTGTTTATCGCTGGACCAGGTTCATCCGCGCCAGCAGCGCGTCGAGTCCGGCCGGTGCGGGGATCTGAGCCAGAAGCCAGCGCACGGCATCGGCCAGCACATGGCCGTCATAGTCGGGCGCAAAGCTCTGCAGCGTGGCACCGTGCAGGAAGCATCGCAGCGCCAGCCATTCCGGCTGCGGCGGTGCATCGGCAGGCTGGCCGAACAGCAGCGCCGGCACGGTCCCCAGCGGGGCGCGAACCGCGCGCGCCAGGCGATCGTCGCCGCGCGCCGCCATCCAGACTTCCAGAATCGCCAGCGAGCTGTGGCGCTGCGGGCGGTTCGCCAGGATATGCAGCATCAGGTGCAGCCGCAGCGTGGGGGTGAGCGGGCCGAGTGCCGCCAGCCTGGCGGACTCGCGCTCCAGCAGCCAGGCCAGCATGGCGGGCAGCAGGTCGTAGCGGCCATCGGAGAAATGGTGGCGCAACGAGCCTCGGCTGGTTCCGGCGATTTCGCTGACGCGTGCTTCCGAGAAAGCCGCATAGCCTTGCTCGATCAGCAAGGCTGCGGCGGCTTCGATCAGGGCCTGGCGGGTGCTCGCACTGCGCTCGGTCTGGGACGGCATGCCGGCCATTGTAGCAACGTGCCGGAGCCTGCCCGCAGGTCGGGCTGTCAGTGTGGGGCGGCGGCAGGGAAATCGGTGCTGCAGCTGGGCGTTGCATCGTCGTGCGAGTGCACGTGCAGCGCGCCCGGGACATGGCGGCTCTCCAGCCCCTTGCCCTGCAGCCACTGGGCGGTGGTGGCGGCGGCGCGGTCGATCAGTTCGCCGCAGCGCGTGTAGTCGTAGGGCGAAATATCGAGCGGGCACAGTGGCGGCACCACGCTGATATGTGCCCGGTCGGCAAAGTGCTGCAGGTCGTGCACCAACTGGCGTGCCACCAGCAGCGACAGCGCATTGAAGGCATGCTCCAGCGCACCGCGAGGCGCCCGGCGCTCGGCGCAAGTGAAGCCCGCAGGCAGCACGATCACGCGGGTGGCGCCGAGGGCGACCGCGGTGGAAACCGGGGTATTGTTGGCCACGCCGCCGTCGATCAGCGTGCGGCCCTCGAACTGCACCGGCGGGAACACGCCGGGAATGGCGGCGCTGGCCAGCACCGCATCGACGATATTGCCGTGCGAGAGCAGCACCTCGTCGCCGCTGTTCATGTCGGTCGCGACCACGTGGAGGGGCAGGTCAGCCCCCTCGAGCCGGCGCGGCCCGAAATGCCGCGCCAGCAGCGCGCGCAGGCCCGACGACTCGACCAGGTGTCCGCGGCTGCGCCCGACCATGCCGAGTACGCTGCGCCAGCCCCACGGCATGATGTCGGCGCGGCGGATGCCGCGCCACAGCTGGTCCAGGCGGCCAGCGCCGGCAATGCCGGGATTGCAGGCGAAATAGGCCCCGTTGATCGCGCCCGCCGAGGCGCCAATGACGATGTCGGGCGTCACGCCCCATGCCACCAGCTCGCGCAGCATGCCGACCTGGATTGCGCCGAGGCTGCCGCCGCCGGCAAATACGAAGGCTGTCTTGTCCATGGCTGTCGTGATGGCCCGGCGCGTCCGCGCCGTCTCTCCTTGCATGTCGGCTCGCTTGTCCCGGCCCTAGCAAAGCATAGGCGACGCCGGGCCTGCCAGGCAGGATGGTGCTCCCGGAGCGCCGGTCGGGGCACATCGTGCGCTTTGTGTCTCGCTCAAATAATGCAATTAACCGCCTGAAATTTTTACCACTTTCAAACCAGGCTGGCAACGGGAGAAACCCCTTGGGCTGTACCCGCGGCCGCGGCAGAGCTTGCCGGGCGGCCAGAGCAGGATCCCGATGCATTACTCCAGGAATTCGTCGGGAGCAATCCCAAGCTGGCTCGCCATATGCTCGACCAGTGCCTGCAGACCGGCGACCTTTTCCGACAGCGCCTGGTGTTCCGCGCGCAGTTGTGCAAGTTCGGCGACAGTGCCCGCAGCCGCTTCGGCACTGCTCTGGCCGCCGCTGTATGGCGTCTCCTGCGCGGCTTCCAGTCCCTCGTCGCCACTCAGCAGGTGCATCCAGCGGTGTTCGCGAGCGCCGGGCGCGCGCGCCAGCCGCACCACGAAGGGTGGTTCGCGCTCCGCCAGTTCTTCCAGGAACCCCTCCACCGACGAAATATCGGCAAACGCGTGCAGGCGCGCCGTGTTCAGGCGCAGTTCCGCCGCAGTCTGCGGCCCGCGCAGCAGCAGCATCGCCAGCAGCGCGACCGACTGGCTTGGCACACCGAGCCCGCGCTGCATATTGTGCTCGAAGCGCGGCACGCGGCTGCTGCTGCCCTCGAAGACCAGGCTCAGGTGCTTGAGCCCGTCGATGGCCTCGAGGATCTCGGGTTCGGTCACATTCATGACCGGAGCACGGGCGGTCTTCTGGTTGCAGCCGGAGGCGAGGGCGTTGAGCGACAGCGGATAGGTGTCAGGGACAGTGTGCTGTTTTTCGACCAGCACGCCGAGCACGCGGCCTTCCACGGCGGACAGGGGCCGCGGCGCGGGGCGGGCGGGACGTTCGCCAGGCTGGCTGGCGTCGGAAACGGAATCGGGTTGCATCAAGACTCTGGGTTGGACTCGGGAGGCGCCTGCCGCCTGGCAGCGCGCTGCCATTCAAGCGCAAGGCAGCGCCAGGCGCAACTATGCCATGCCGGTGCCCCCCGCGCCGCTGTTTGCGACCGGTTCGTCCCTCGCATTCTGCGCCGCTCCGTCTACTATCGATAGGCCGCGCCGCCGCCGGCCGCGCGCGCACCGACCAGAGGGGGGCAACATGGCGATTTCGCAGGCGGAAGCGATGGCAACGGGTGCCACCAATGGCGACGTCGGCAGCGCGGGCGCAACGCCTGACGGCGGCGGCCTGGAAGCGCCGTACTCCACGCTGGAGTCACGCTGGCATCAGATGTTCCCGCAGCTTGGCGCCGAAGACATGGCACGGGTGCAGCGCTTCGGCACGCCGCAACGCTGGCGCGCCGGCGAAAAGCTGTTCTCGATCGGCCAGGCCGGGCGCGGCATGTACCTCGTCACCAGCGGCTGCGTGCGCATCGTGCGCCGCGACGGGCTGGGCCGCGAGCACACGATCACCGAACAGGGACCGGGCCACTTCCTGGCCGAGGTGGGCACGCTCAGCGGCCGGCCGGCACTGGTCGACGGCGTCGCCGTGAGCGACACCGACGGCTACGCGATCACACCCGAGCGCCTGCGCGCGCTACTGGTGGCCGAGGCCGAGCTGGGCGAGCGCATCATGCGCGCGCTGATCCTGCGCCGCGTCGGCCTGATCGAGTTTGGCAGCGGCCCGGTGCTGGTCGGCCACGGCACCGAGCCGCTGCTGCTGGCGCTGCAGGCATTCCTGCGGCGCAACGGCTACCCGCATACCGTGATCGACATGGACGTGGATGGCGACTGCTCGCTGCTGCTCGAGTATGCCCACGCGCCCGCGAGCGACTTCCCGCTGGTGATTTGCCCCGACGGCCGCGTGCTGCGCGCGCCGGACGAGGGCCAGCTGGCGTCGTGCCTGGGGTTGTTGCCGGAGTTCGACCCTGATCATGTCTATGACGTGATCGTGGTGGGCGCGGGACCCGCAGGCCTGGCGACGGCAGTGTATGCGGCGTCTGAAGGGCTGTCGGTCGCGGTGATCGACTGCCGCTCGCCCGGCGGCCAGGCTGGCGCCAGCGCGCGGATCGAGAACTATTTGGGCTTTCCTACCGGCATTTCCGGGCAGGCGCTGGCCGGCCGCGCCTTCGTGCAGGCGCTGAAGTTCGGCGCGCACATCGCCATTCCGCTCGAAGTGAAGGCCCTGCATTGCGGCACCGACCCGATCCGGCTGGAGCTTGTAGACGGACGCATGATCCCGACCCATACCGTGGTGATCGCCACCGGCGCGCAATACCGCCGCCCCGGCATCGAGTCGCTGGAGCGCTTCGAAGGGCGCGGCGTGTACTACTGGGCCTCGCCGGTGGAGGCCAAGCTGTGCCGCAACGAGCCCGCGATGCTGGTCGGCGGTGGCAACTCGGCCGGGCAAGCGGCGGTCTACCTGGCGTCGAATGCCGCGCATGTGCATATGCTGGTGCGCGGACCCGGGCTGGCCGCGACCATGTCGCGCTATCTGATCGACCGCATCGGTTCGCTGCCTAATGTCACGCTGCATACCCATGCGCAGATCACCGCGCTGTCGGGCAACGGCTGGCTGTCGCGGGTGCGCTATGACGCGCCGGGCGAAAGCCCTACGCCGGTGGAAATGGACGTGCGCCACCTGTTCCTGTTCATCGGCGCGGACCCCAACGCGCACTGGCTGCGCACCTGTCATGTCGAGGTCGACGACAAGGGCTTTGTGCGCACCGGAGGCGGCGAACTTGGCTGCGCGGCGGCGGTGCCCTATCCGCTGCAGACCAGCGTGCCGGGTGTCTTCGCCATCGGCGATGTGCGTTCGGGCTCGACCAAGCGCGTCGCGGCCGCGGTAGGCGAGGGCGCCGCGGTAGTGGCGCAGATCCACGACTACCTGGCGAAGGTCCGGCTCGAGGCGGCCCGATAGCGCCGGCCTCAGCCTTTCGCTTCGCGCTCGAGCAAATCACGCTTGCGCGCCACGCCCCAGCGGTAGCCCGACAGCCCGCCGTCGCTGCGCACCACGCGATGGCACGGAATCGCCACCGCCAGGTGGTTGGCCGCGCAGGCCTGCGCCACCGCGCGTACCGCCCGCGGCGCGCCGATGCGGGCCGCGATCTCCGCATAGCTGGCGGTGCTGCCCGGCGGGATCTCTTGCAGCGCCTGCCACACGCGCTGCTGGAAGGCGGTGCCGCGCACGTCCAGCGGCAGCGCCAGACCGGTCGATGGCGCCTCGACAAAGCCCACTACCTGCGCCACCAGTTGCTCGAACCGGGCGTCGCCGCCGATCAGGTTGGCGCGCGGGAACTGGTCCTGCAGATCCTGCAGCAGCGCGTGCGGATCGTCGCCCAGCAGGATGGCACAGACGCCGCGGTCGCTCTGCGCGACCAGGATCGCCCCCAGCGCGGACTGGCCGATGGCGAAGCGGATATCAGTGCCGGCGCCGCCGGCGCGGTAGCGCGACGGTGTCATGCCGAGCACCGCGTCCGCGGTCTCGTAGAAGCGGCTGTTGGAGCCGAAGCCGGCATCGTAGATGGCCTCCGTTACCGAGTCGCTGCTGCCCAGTTGCGTGCGCAGCTTGCTGGCGCGGTGCGCGGCCGCGTAGGCGCGCGGTGTCAGGCCGGTCGCGGCCTTGAACAGCCGGTGGAAGTGGTAGGGGCTGACGCCGGCGGCGCGCGCCAGCTCGGGCAGCGCGGGCAAGGTGTCGGCGGCCTCGATGCGGCGGCATGCGTCGGCCACCATGGCGGCGTGCTGCGCGGCCAGCGCGGGCGGCGCGGCGCGGCGGCTTGGCCGGTAGCCTGCGGCTTCGGCAGCCGAGGCGTTGTCGAAGAACTCGACATTGGCCGGATGCGGCAGCCGCGACAGGCTGCTGGGCAGGCAATAGACGCCGGTGGTCCTGACCGCGTAGACGAAGCTGCCGTCGGCGGCGGGATCGCGCGCCAGCACGCGCGCCCAGCGCGGGTCATTCTCGATGATGGCGGCGTTGTCGGCATTTCCGGCGCGGCCAGCATGGCGGCGCGGCCTTGGCATGGATGCAGGCATGTCGTTCCTCAGCTGGCGTCGTGAAAGATGATGCCGAGCGTGTAGCGCTGGCCCGAATGCAGCCGGCTGACGCCATGGCGCAGGTTGACCCGGTAGCTGCCCCGGCTGCCCTGCACGGGCCGCTGGCTGACGGCGAACACCACTGCATCGCCCTGGCGCAGCGACACCACTTCGGCACGCGACTGCATGCGCGGGCGCTGCTCGGTCATTACGAACTCGCCGCCGGTGAAATCGCGTCCGGGCTCGGACAGCAGCACCGCCACCTGCAGCGGAAACACATGTTCGCCGTACAGGTCCTGGTGCAGGCAGTTGTAGTCGCCGGGGCCGTAGCGCAGCAGCAGCGGCGTGGGACGCGACTGGCCGGCCTGGTGGCAACGCGCCAGGTAGTCCGCATGAGCGGCCGGAAACCGCGTGTCGATGCCCATCGCGGCGTTCCAGCGGTTGGCAACGGGTACGAGGCGCGGGTACAGGGCCGTGCGCAAGGCGTCGACGAGGTCGGGCAAGGGATAGGCGAAATACTTGTACTCGCCCTGGCCGAAGCCGTGCCGCGCCATCACGATGCGCGAACGGTACAGCCCGTCCTGCTCGTAGCGCGCGGCGAGCGCCCGGCATTCCGCTTCGGCCAGCAGGCCGCGGATGGCGGCGCAGCCATAAGCATCCAGCTCGCTCTCCAGCGTGGCCCAGTCAATGCCATCGACGCGCGCGCCAATGGCCGCTTGCGGTGGCGGCTGGCGCCCGATTTTCTGAGGTGCCGGCACGGGGCGGCGCGGTCCGCCTACCGTCATCGCGCGTGCCTGGGGGCGCTGTGCCTGCTTGATCGTCACTGCCGTTCTCCGGTGTTTGCTTGCATGGTGCCCACTTTAGGCCTGGCAAGCGGCCGCGGCACTCCGGGTCTTGCTTTGGAATTCTGCACGAGAAATTGCCTTGACAAGACAGATCTGTCTACAAATAATGAGACAGGTCTGTATCATTCTCGAGGCGTTGTCGACGCTCGTGGACGACAGGCCGCCAAACTAACCACCCGTCGTCTTGCAGGAGAAACCCGATGTCCGCACAACCCGAAATCCGCCCGCCACTGCCGCCGTTCACCAACGATTCCGCCGTCGCCAAGGTCCGCGCCGCCGAAGACGGCTGGAACAGCCGCAACCCGGAGCGCGTGGCGCTGGCCTATACCGTTGACAGTGCCTGGCGCAACCGTGCCGAGTTTGTGAACGGCCGCGCCGATATCGTCGCCTTCTTGCAGCGCAAGTGGCAGAAGGAACTGGATTACCGCCTGATCAAGGAGCTGTGGGCGCACGACGGCAACCGCATCGCGGTGCGCTTTGCCTATGAATGGCACGACGATTCCGGCAACTGGTACCGGTCGTATGGCAACGAGAACTGGGAATTCGATGAGTCGGGACTGATGCGGCGCCGCTTCGCCTGCATCAACGATGCGCCGATCCGGGAGGCGGACCGCAAGTTCCACTGGCCGCTGGGGCGGCGCCCGGACGCGCATCCGGGGTTGAGCGAGCTGGGGTTGTAACGGAGCGCCTCCTTCCCTCGTCCCGGGGTCTCCGAGGGAAGGGAGAAAAGCAGCCGCTTTGCGCTCGCTTACTGCATCTTGTCCAGGTTGCCGATCCGCACCAGCATTTCCGTGAACATCTGCATGTCGAGGTTCAGGTCGGCCACTTCCTTGTGCTCGCGCGCGTTGTGCGCGGTGTACTTCTTGCCCGGCATCGCCGGCCCGAAGTTGATCGCATTGGGCATCAGCTTGGCGGTGGTGCTGCCCGCGGTCGCGACCGGCTTGGCTTCCAGTCCGGTTGTGTCGCCGAAAATATTGAGCAGCGTGGACAGCCACGCGCCCTTGGGGTCGCGCGCCATCCAGTTGCCCTGGTCGTACTTGATCTCCACCGGCCCGTGCGTCGCGGCCCAGCCGAAGATGCGCTTGGTGATGCGGGCGCCCAGCTCATCGGGCGTGCGCCCGCGCGGCATGCGCACGTTGGTGACCACGTCGACGTATTCGCCGCGCTCGCGCACCAGCGTGGGCGACATCGTCAGCGGCCCCATGAAGGTGTCGCGATAGGCGACCTCCATCTTGTTGCCGAGGTAGTCCAGCCCGTACAGGTCGTTCAGGTAGCGCACCGCCCTCAGGTAGTGGTTGTCGGCAAAGCGCACGCCGCTGGCCTGCAGGAACAGCGCCAGCCGCGGCAGCGGGTTGACGCCTTCTTCCGGGCGTGAGCCGTGCGCAGACGCGCCGGTGACCTTGACCTCGACTTCATTGCCCTGGCGCTTCACATCGATCGAGAACTTGCCGCGCGGCGCGTTGCGACGCACGAAGTCCGCCTTCGCCTGTTCGAGTGCCGCGGCCACGGCGGCGGCATCGCCTCCGGCAATGCGCGCGGTGGCGGTCTCGGGAATGGCATTGGCCGAGGCGGCGCCGCGCATGGCCACGATGGCCGGGCCCTTGCTGTCTGCCTTGCCGCGTTCGGCCTTGCCGTCGGCGGACTGGATGCCGAACGAGACCGTCAGGGTGCCGGCGCCTTTCTCCGCGACCACGGCCGGATACTTGCTGTCGAGCACGATGTTGTACTCCGGCAGCGTGGTGTGCTGGCGGTAGTACTTCATGCCGTCGCCGCCGGTCTCCTCGGTGGTCTCGATCATCAGGCGGATGGTGCGATCCAGCGGCACGCCGCTTTCCTTGACGGTCTTCATCGCATACAGGACGGCGGCGATCGAGCCCTTGTCGTCGATGGTGCCGCGCCCATAGAGCGTGTCGCCGATCCGCGTGAGCCGGAACGGATCGAGGCGGGTGCCGTCGTCCAGCACCCATTCCTCGGCCACGGCCGGCACCACGTCGGCGTGGGTCAGGATGCCGAAGGTGTCCTTGCCGCCGCCAGGCAGCGTGACCTCGAACACGCGGTTGTCCACGTTGCGGTAGGCCAGGCCGAAGTCGCGCGCCATGCCTTCCACCAGCTTGCCGAACTCCACGATGGCAGGGTGTTCGTGCTGGGCGATCTTTTCGTCGCGCACGGTGCGCAGCGCCACCATCTTGCCGATGGTGTCGATCACCGCCGCCTCGTTGCGGACGCGGTTGTAGACGCCCAGCAGGCGTCCGATATTGACCAGGTTGTCGCCAGCCAGTGGCGCCTTGGCCTGCCACGCGGCCACGGCCGGGGCGACCGCCGGCTCGGCCCTGGCGGCGGCTGCCATGAAGGCCTGCAGATCGGCCGGCGCGGCGGCGCGGGTGCTGCTTACCAGTGCGTCGAGCGCCGGCTTCTTCAGGGTTTGCGCCTGCCCCGGATGCGCGATCAGCAGCGATAGCGCAAGCAGGGCAGCCCACCGGCATGGCGTCAGCCGGTGGTGCGGGCGGCAAGATCGGGTCATTGCGAAGCAGGAAGTAAGGGTTGGATGCCGCATGATAGGGCACTTGCCGGGGTTTGCCGAACAAATATGGCGCGGAATGCCCCGCGCGGGGTGTGTCCCAGGCCCCAATAGAAGATCCCTATGTCAGCGTCATAGCTAAATACAATCGTCTTATTTGAAACGATGAATTGTACAAATCACATCGCGGTCGACAAAATGGGGCCTTCGCTGCAACACGCAGCCGAAACAACCGAATGAATCCAGATCAAGGAGTGATTCCGATGCTGCAATCCCGTGAAGGCCAACGCATTCCCAACGTTTCGTTCCGCGTCCGTGAAGACAACGAGTGGAAGACCATCACCACCGGCGAGCTGTTCAGCGGCAAGACCGTGGTCGTGTTCTCGCTGCCGGGCGCCTTCACGCCCACGTGTTCGTCCACCCACCTGCCACGCTACAACGAGCTGGCGCCGGTGTTCGCCAAACACGGCGTCGACGACATCCTGTGCGTGTCGGTCAACGATACCTTCGTGATGAATGAGTGGGCCAAGGACCAGGAGTCCGAAAACATCACCATGATCCCCGACGGCAACGGTGAATTCACCGAAGGCATGGGCATGCTGGTGGACAAGGCCGACCTGGGCTTCGGCAAGCGCAGCTGGCGCTATTCGATGCTGGTGCGCGACGGCGTGGTCGAGAAGATGTTCATCGAGCCGGAAGAGCCGGGCGACCCGTTCAAGGTTTCCGACGCCGACACCATGCTGAACCACATCGCCCCGGGCGCGCGCAAGCCTGACCAGGTGGTGGTGTTCTCGAAGGTGGGCTGCTCGTTCTGCGCCAAGGCCAAGCAACTGCTGGACGACAACGGTTTCGACTACATCGACGTGCCGCTGGACAACAAGGTGCGCGGCAAGGTGCTGGGCGCCGTGTCGGGCGAGATGACCGCGCCGCAGGTCTTCATCAACGGCAAGCTGGTCGGCGGCGCCGAGGCGCTGCAGCAGTACCTCGCGAGGTAAGTGGCCAAACAAGCCACTCAAATCCTTTCACTTCCGCATGCGCGGACCGGCAGTCGCCGGACCCGATGGCACCGTTTTGCCCGCTGATTGCTGGCAAAGGGCAAGGCGGTGCCATCCAGCCCGTTGATTGACCCCTGATTCACGCCATGACCACCAAGGAATCCTACGCCATGACTACCATCCAGACCGATGTCGCCGTGATCGGTGCAGGCACCGCCGGCCTTGCCGCCTACCGCGCAGCGGTGGCCGCCGGCAAGCGCGCCGTGATCATCGAAGGCGGCCCGTACGGCACCACCTGCGCCCGCGTCGGCTGCATGCCTTCGAAGCTGCTGATCGCCGCCGCCGAGGCCGCGCACGAACTGCGCCACACGGCGCCGTTCGGTGTGCACGTGGATGGCCAGGTCCGCATCGATGGCCGCGAGGTCATGGCCCGCGTGCGCAGCGAGCGCGACCGCTTTGTCGGCTTTGTCGTGCGCGGCGTCGAGAATATTCCCGAAGCCGACCGGATTCGCGGCTACGCCCGCTTTATCGACAACACCACGCTGGAGGTCGATGGCCACACGACCGTACGCGCCGGCCGCGTGGTCATCGCCACCGGCTCCAGGCCTGCGCTGCCGGCCCCGTTCAAGGCTTTCGGCGACCGCCTGATCGTCAATGACGATGTGTTCGCATGGGAAGACCTGCCGGGCAGCGTGGTGGTGTTCGGGCCGGGCGTGATCGGTCTGGAGCTTGGGCAGGCGCTGTCGCGCCTTGGCGTGCGGGTGCGCGTGTTCGGCGTCAGCGGTTCGCTCGGGCCGCTGACCGATCCGGTGATTCGCGCCTATGCCGCCAAGGCATTCAACGATGAGTTCTACCTTGATCCGGAAGCCAGGGTGACCGGAATGGCCCGCGACGGCGAGCAGGTGGTGGTGACCTATGCCGACCGAGAAGGTCGTAGCGTGACCGAGCGCTTCGACTACGCACTGGCCGCCACCGGCCGCGAGCCGAACGTGCGCGGCCTCGGCCTGGAGAACACCGGCCTGGCGCTGGACCAGCGTGGCGTGCCGGTGTTCGACCCGGAAACGCTCCAGTGCGGCAACGCGCCGGTGTTTATTGCCGGCGACGCCAACAATATCCTGCCGTTGCTGCACGAAGCCGCGGACGAGGGCAAGGCCGCCGGCGAGAACGCCGCCAGCTATCCGCAGGTGGAACGGCTGGCGCGCCGCGCGCCGCTGGCGGTGGTGTTCTCCGACCCGCAGATCGCGATGGTGGGGCAGCGCTACGCCGACCTGGCCGAGGGCAGCTTCGTCACCGGCGAAGTCAGCTTCGAAGACCAGGGCCGCAGCCGCGTGATGCTGAAGAACCGCGGGCTGATGCACGTCTACGCGGACAAGGCGAGCGGTCGGTTCCTGGGCGCGGAATGGATCGGGCCGCGTGCGGAAAACATCGCACACTTGCTGGCGTGGTCGTACCAGCAGGGCCTGACCATCGAGCAGATGCTGGGCATGCCGTTCTACCACCCGGTGGTGGAAGAAGGGCTGCGCACGGCGCTGCGCGACGCGGCGGCGAGGCTTGCGGCATGATCGTTGACCGTAATTGCTAGACAGGTCTGTCTATCATAGTATTGACGCAGGCGGGCCGGCGGCATTTCCTTGCCGCCGGCCCGTTGCCGATTTCCCAACAAGCCTTTCGCCGCGCCACCATGGCCAACCCCTCCGCCCGCGACCGCATCCTCGACACCGCCGCCCGCCTGTTCTACCAGGAGGGGTATCGCGCCACCGGCATCGACCGGATCATTGCGGAGTCGGGCGTGGCCAAGATGTCGCTGTACCGGCATTTCGCCTCCAAGAACGACCTGATCTCGGCCTTCCTGGACCGGCGCCATGAGGAATGGATGGCCTGGTTCCGCGGCGACGTCGAGGCCCGCCTGGCCGCGCGCCCGCATCTGGACGTGATTGCCGACGCGCTGGCCGACTGGTTCGCGGCGGACTTCCGCGGCTGCGCCTTCATCAACGTCGTCGCCGAGGCCGGTGGCGATGCCCGCGCGGCCGCACAGGCCGCCGCGCACAAGGCAGAACTGGCGGCGTTCGTAGCCGATATTGCCACGCGACTCGGACTGCGCCAGCCAGTCCAGGTGGCGGAAGAAGCCATGCTGTGCATTGAAGGCATGATCGTGCGCTACCAGATGCACCGCGATCCGGCAGTGATCGAGGCTGGGCGGCGGCTGCTGGGCAGGTTGCAGGGCGAGTAAACGCTCGATTCGACACCGCGCTCGATCCGACACCGTCGAACGACGGAAGCAGTCCCTGCGCTCATTCCGTAAGGTATCCCCGGAAAATGTATCGCCTCTGACACATTCAGGTTACAATAGAAATGCAATTACGAATTATTCGTATTCGTAATCATAAATTTCCACTGTTCCTGAAGTGATGTCCTTTGATCCGATCTCCCGGGCCAAGCCGCGCTATGCCCGTTCCCGGCTGACGCCTCCCCGCGGCCTTTCGCTGACCACCCTGGCCCTGAGCCTGCACGCCGGGGGCGTGTTTGCCCAGTCCGCAGCCACGCCCGCAGCTGCCTCTGGCGCGGCCGCCGAATTGCCGGCCGTGACCGTGCGTGCCTCAGGCGTAGAGGAAACCGCAACCGGCCCGGTGCACGGTTTCGTTGCCAGGCGCAGCGCCACCGCGACCAAGACCGATACGCCGGTGATGGAGACGCCGCAGTCGATCACGGTGATCACGCGCGACCGGATGGAAGCGCAGGGGGCGCAGTCGGTGCAGCAGGCCATCGGCTATACCGCCGGTGTCTATGCCGGGCCATATGGCAATGACGCGCGCGGCGACTGGGGCAAGTTCCGCGGCACGGACTTCACGCAGTACCGCGACGGCCTGCTCAACCAGGTCGGCTTCTACAACAACGTGCGCGCCGACGTTTACGGCTTGGAGCGTATCGACGTGCTGCGCGGCCCGTCGTCGATGCTGTTCGGGCAGGGCGCGGTGGGCGGCATCCTGAACCTTGTCAGCAAGCGTCCGCAGGCCGAGGCCGCGCGCGAGGTCGGCGTGCAGTTCGGCAACTACAACCGCAAGCAGGTGCAGGCCGACCTGACCGGGCCGCTCGATGCCGAGGGCAAGTGGACGTACCGGCTGGTGGCGCTGGCGCGCGACAGCGACACGCAGGTGGACTATGTGCCCGACAACCGCTACCTGATCGCGCCGTCGCTGACGTACCGGCCCAATGCCGATACCTCGTTCACGCTGCTGACCAATTTCCAGCGCGACGAAAGCGGTACCTCGGTCGGCTTCTTTCCGTGGCGCGGCACGCTCTACCCGAACCCGGGCGGGCAGATTCCCGATCACCTGTTCATCAGCGAGCCGGGCTATGACCGCTACAACGCCCAGCAGACCTCGGTCGGCTACGAATTCCAGCACAAGGTCAACGATGCGCTGACGGTCCGCCAGAACCTGCGTTACTCGCACAGCACCGTGGACTACCGCAGCATCTATGCCGCCGGCTTCACCGGCGCGACGCACGGCTGGGTGCCCGGCAGCAGCACGCTGATGCGCCGCACGGTCTACCTGAACCAGCCGACGCTGAATGCCCTCGTGGTCGACACGCAGGCGCAGGGCAACTTCCGCACGGGCCCGGTCGACCATACGCTGCTGGCCGGTATGGACTACCAGCATGCCGAGATCACCGGCCGCTCGGGCGTGGGCGGCACCGCTGCGCCGCTCGATGTGTTCAACCCGGTCTACGGCAATTTCACGCTGCCTGGCACGCGCGACCTGAACCCCAGCAAGCAGATCCAGACCGGCGTGTACCTGCAGGACCAGCTGTCATGGAACAAGTGGCTGCTGATGCTGGGCCTGCGCTATGACTGGTCGCGCGCGGCACAGGACAACACGCCCGGGGCCAGCCGCGAAGACAACGAACTGACCAAGCGCGCCGGCCTGATGTACCGCTCGGACATCGGCCTGAACCCGTACGTCAGCTATACCGAGTCGTTCCAGGGCCTGCCGGGCTTCAACCGCTCCAACCAGGCCTTCAAGCCGCTGCGCGGTTCGCAATGGGAAGCGGGGATCAAGTACCAGCCGCCGGGCAAGAATGCTTCGCTGACCGTGGCGGCATTCGACATGCGCGAGAAGAACCGGAAGACCGCTGGCGTGGTCAACGGCATTCCTGACCAGGTGCAGGTGGGCGAGGCCCGCACGCGCGGCATCGAGGTCGAGGCACTGGCCTCGCTGACCAATCGCCTGGACCTGATCGCGACCTATACGTACCTGGATGCGCGCGTGATCGAAGGCAGCGCCGCCGAGGTCGGCAAGCGCCTGGCCAGCACGCCCTCGAACATGGCATCGCTATGGGCCAACTACCGCTTCAAGCTGTTCGGAGTGCCGGGCTTCGTGGCCGGCGGCGGCATGCGCTATGTCGGCCCGAGCTACGACGGCACCGACCAGAACCGCGTCGGCGGGGTGACGCTGTACGACGCCATGATCGCCTACGACCACGGTCCGCTGCGCGTCGCGCTGAACGCCAACAACCTGTTCGACAAGCAGTTCCTGACCACCTGCCTGGCACGCGGCGATTGCTACTTCGGCGCGCGCCGTACCGTGGTCGGCAGCGTGACGTACCGCTTCTGACGCGGCCGGCTAGGCTGCCAGCGCGCTATCGATGGCGCGCTGCAGCCGCTCCATGCCGAAGGTCACGTCCTGCACCGTGCCGTTGACAAAGAACGACGGCGTGCCCCGCACCCGGCAGCGCGTGCCGCCGTGCTGGTCGGCGCGGATGTGCGGCAGGTGGCGGTGCGTGGACATGTCGCTGTCGTAGCGGTCGAGATCCAGGCCCGTCATGCCGGCGTAATGGCGCAGGGCGTCGGGCTTCAGCCCCTCCGGGTGCTCGTAGAGCATGCGGTACATCTGCCAGAATCGATCCTGCGCCGCCGCGGCCTCGGCGCACTCGGCCGCCGGCTCGGCGGACGGGTGCCAGTTGGCCATCGGGTAGTGCCGGTAGACAAAGCGCACCTGCGGGCCATAGTGCTCCAGCAGGATCTTCATGGCGCCGTAGGCGATGCGGCAGTAGGAGCATTCGAAGTCGCCGTATTCGACGACGGTGACCCTGGCGGTATCGGGGCCGACGGCATGGTCGGCGGCGGTGACGGCGACTTCCAGCATTGGCGTTCTCCGGTGCGTGCGCGGCAAGGCATGCGCGGATTCCCGGTGGGGAGGTTCCAGTGTAGACCCCGCAGACGCCAGGCCAAGGCCCCGCAGCCACCCGAAACACACTGCGGTTCCGGACGGCGGGCCGGCTATGGCACGATCGACAAGAAGAGGTAGGCTGCCAGGATCACGAGGTGCACCACGCCCTGCAGGATCGTGGTGCGACCCATGCCCAGCGTCAGCGACGACACGACCAGCGTCAGCAGCAGCAACACCATGTCCTTCGGCCCCAGCCCCAGCTCCAGCGGCTGGCCGATCCAGATGAACACTGCCGCCACGGTCGGGATGGTCAGCCCGATGCTGGCCAGCGCCGAGCCGAGGGCCAGGTTCAGGCTGGTCTGGATGCGGTCGGCGCGCGCTGCGCGTAGTGCCGCCAGCCCCTCGGGCAGCAGCACCATGGCGGCAATCACGATCCCCACCACCGCGGCCGGCGCGCCCGCCTTCAGCACGGCCGCCTCGACCGACGGCGACAGCAGCTTGGCCAGCCCCACCACCAGCACCAGGCAGGTCAGCAGCAGCACCCCGCTGGCGAGCGCCACGCGCGCGGGCGGCGGCGGTGCATGCACGTTCTCGTCGGAACTGCCTTCGGCCAGGAAGTAATCGCGGTGGCGGATGGTCTGCACAAACACGAACGAGCCGTACAGCACCAGCGACATCACGCCCGAGAACGCCAGCTGCGCCGGCGTCAGCACCGGCCCCGGCGACGAGCTGGTGTAGTTGGGCAGCACCATCGTCAGCACCAGCAGCGCCGCCAGTACCGCCATGGCGGCATTGGCGCCGGGCGCCTGGAACGCCTGCTCGCGGTGATGCAGGCCGCCGACGAACAGACACAGGCCCACGATGCCGTTGCAGATCAGCATGACCGCGGCAAACACCGTATCGCGTGCCAGGCCGGCTTTCTCCGGCCCGGACGACAACATCACGGAGACGATCAGTGCCACTTCGATCACGGTCACGGCAATCGCCAGCACCAGCGTGCCGAACGGTTCGCCCACCTTGTGTGCAACCACCTCGGCGTGGTGCACGGCGGCAAATACTGCGCCGGCCAGCGCGACGGCCACCAGCGCGATCAGCCAGCCCTGGCCGGGCATCAGCCAGCCGAGCGCCAACGTGGCCGCGGCAGCGAGCGGCGCGCCAACGGTCCAGGCCGGCAGCCTGTTGGAAGTCAGAGCCATCCCTGTGTGTCCTTTCTTGTCGTTATGCCGTGCCGGGCGGCGCGGGCGTGCCACAGACACGCATGATAGTCTGGAGATATGCTGTTTAGGCCACTTTTATGGCGGTGGCAACAGGGATATGGCAAATGAGAAGGCTATGAGTTCCCACCAGTTGATAGAAATTCGCGGAACTTGGCAGTGATTCTGTGAAATTGGCAGCTTGCATTTCGCGCCAGTAGACCGGTCAGCCAGGGCTTGGCGGACTGTCCTTGGTAGCGCTGGGCGGCCCGGCGGGTGGCCGCTCGCGCAGCGCCGGATGGTTTCGCAGAATCCAGCGCGCGGCCAACAGCAATGCGATAAGGAACCCAAAAAAATACGCGCACAACGCGGCGACGTTTTGCATGATGGCTTGACCCGGGGATGTCGGCTCTTGTGGCCGGTGTGCGCGGCAGTATGCGCAGCATTCGTAACGCCGGACACCCTCTTGAGGGAGGGCACGGGGCGCTTGATGCCCGGCTTGCACCGGCTTGGCAACGGGTCAGTCGGCGTCCGGGATCGGCGCGCCGGTGATCCTGGGCGCCGGTTCCGCCTGCACGGCCTCGGCGGGAAACAGTTTCAGGAAGGTGCGGGCGACCTCGGGATCGCGGCAGGCAAGCCAGTCGTCCCATTGCTCACGCGGGATGACGACCACTGAACGTTTTTCATCGCCGGGCTTGTGGAAGCGCTCCATCACAGGGTGCTGTGCGGAGTTCACCGTCAGCATGGTGAAGGACAGCGCCGCATCGGGCCAGCTGCGCCACAGGCCTGCGATGCCGAAGGCGGGCTCGCCGGGTAGCCAGATGCGCCAGCGCACCGGCTTGCCAGGCGGGCCGCCCGGCATCGCGTCCTCGGGGTAGGCGTATTCGTAGAACGCGGTGGCCGGGACCAGGCACAGCTGCCCCTGGCGCCAGTAGCGGGCAAAGGCAGGGCGCTCGCCGACGGTTTCGCTGCGCGCGTTGGTGGTGTCATAGCGGCGCGTGCCGGGCGGGATGCGCTGCCGTGGCACCATGCCGAATGACGCCAGGCCGGCATGCCGCACGCCGTCGTCGGTGGCGCGTACGATCGGCGCCAGGTAATCGGGATAGGTCTCGGCCTTGAACAGGCCCGGCGGCGGTTCCACGCCAAAGATGTCGCGCAGGATCTGGCGCTGGACCGGGGCGTAGTTGGTGCACATGCGCTGGCCTCCCTGGCGTGATGGTCGCCGCGACTTTCCGCCGTGATCTCCCGCCGTGATTTCCATATCGTCGGCGCCGGGCCGGATGGCGTCAAGCGCACCGCGCGTTGCGTCCGGGGCATGGCAAAAACCGTCAGGCCCGCTGGCGGAATCGGTTATTGCCCGCCGCCCCGGCACGGGCGCACACTCTTGCGGCAGCCGCGCCACGCGGCACCGACGATCACAAACTCACAGACGACAACAGGCACCATGGCCCGGGCGGCGTCCGCGGCAGGCAGCCGGACATACAGGAGACACCATGCGCGACTACGCCCAGGCCTACGACGGCTTTTCCTATGACGAGGCGGTGGCCCGGCAACTGCACGGCAGCCTCGATGCGATCAACGCCTGCGTGGAATGCTGCGACCGCCATGCCGAGCCCGGCCGCATCGCGCTGTACTGGGAAGGCCGCGACGGCAACGCGCGCAGCTGGACGTTTGCCGAACTGCAGGCGCTGTCGGCACGGTTTGCCGGCTTCCTGAAGGCGCAGGGCGTGCAGCCGGGCGATCGCGTTGCGGGGCTGCTGCCGCGCACGGCCGAGCTGCTCGTGACCATCCTGGGTACCTGGCGCGCCGGTGCGGTGTACCAGCCGCTGTTCACGGCGTTCGGCCCCAAGGCCATCGAGCACCGGCTCAACAGCTCGGGCGCGAAAGTGGTGGTCACGGATACCGTCAACCGTCCCAAGCTCGATGAAGTGGAGGGCGCGCCGCCGGTCGTCACCGTGGCGGGCACCAGTGAGGCGCCGGGGGACGTAAGCTCCGGCGATGTCAGCTTCTGGGCCGAGCTGGCGCGCCAGCCGGCCAGCTTCGAGCCGGTCATGCGCAGCGGCGACGATCCCTTCCTGATGATGTTTACGTCGGGCACCACCGGGCCGGCCAAGCCGCTGCTGGTGCCGCTGAAGGCCATTGCCGCGTTTGCCGGCTACATGCGCGACGCCGTCGACCTGCGCGACGAAGACGCGTTCTGGAACCTGGCCGACCCGGGCTGGGCCTACGGCCTCTACTACGCGGTGACGGGGCCGCTCTCGCTGGGGCATGCCACCACCTTCTACGATGGCCCGTTCACCGTGGAAAGCACCTGCCGCGTGATTCGCAAGTACGGCATCACCAACCTGGCGGGATCGCCCACCGCCTACCGGCTGCTGATCGCCGGCGGGCAGGCCGTATCGGAGCAGTTGCGCGGGCAGTTGCGCGCGGTCAGCAGCGCGGGAGAGCCGCTCAACCCCGAAGTGATCCGCTGGTTCGCCAGCGAACTGGAAGCGCCCATCCATGACCACTATGGCCAGACCGAACTGGGCATGGTGCTGTGCAACCATCATGCGCTGTCGCACCCCGTTCGCATGGGCGCCGCTGGCTTTGCCAGCCCGGGCCACCGCGTGGTCGTGGTCGACGACGAGCAGCGCGAACTGCCCCCCGGGCAGCCTGGCACGCTGGCGCTGGACCTGGAGCGCTCGCCGATGTGCTGGTTCGGCGGCTACCACGGCACGCCCACCAGCGCATTCGCGGGCCACTATTACCTGACCGGCGACTCCGCCGAACTCAATGACGACGGCAGCATCAGCTTTATCGGCCGCGCCGACGATGTCATTACCACCTCCGGATACCGCGTCGGCCCGTTCGACGTGGAAAGCGCGCTGATCGAGCATCCGGCCGTGGTCGAGGCCGCGGTGATCGGCAAGCCGGACCCGGAGCGCACCGAGCTGATCAAGGCCTTCGTCGTGCTTGACCGGCAGCATGCGGCCACGCCCGAACTGGCCGAGGCGCTGCGCCAGCATGTGCGCAAGCGCCTGGCCGCCCACGCCTATCCGCGCGAGATCGAATTCGTCGCCGAGCTGCCCAAGACCCCCAGCGGCAAGGTCCAGCGCTTCATCCTGCGCAACCAGGAGGTCGCGCGCGCCCGCGAGGCGGCCTCGGCTTGATCCCGGACGGCCCTGGCCGCTTCCTATAATGAGGAAGCGGTTGCCAGGTCCCCGGCGGTGATGGAGGCCGCGGCGCCGCGCCAGGCGCGCCCGCAGGCCGGGCGCACGTCTTTTCATCTCCAGACCATTCGGGCGAGGCGATCAAAATGCAGACTAGCGAAGCGGTGCTGACGCAGGCGCGCGCAGCCTTGGCGCATGTGCCTTATCAGGGGCATGTACTCCATCCCACCATCCAGTTGCGGCTGTCGGACGGCGCGCTGATCCTGGAAGGCGAGGTAGCCGATATCGTCGACAAGACCCGCGCGGCCACCGCGCTGCGGCGTGTGGACGGCGTGACCAGCGTGATCGACCACCTGCGCGTGACAAACGGCGCGGTCACCGTCGGTGACGGCGAACTGCGCGACGCGGTATGCGAGCGCCTGCTCAATGCCATCGAGTTCCGTAATTGCAGGATCTGCGCGCGCGTCAAGGGCCAGCACGAGACCGTGCGCGAGCCCGTTGGCGAACGCAGCGGCTGGATCGAGGTCGAGGCGCACGACGGCGTGGTGACGCTGTGGGGCCAGGTGATCAGCCTGTCGCACATGCGCCTGGCCGGCGTGCTGGCCTGGTGGTCGCGCGGCTGCCGCTGCGTGGTCAACGAACTGGTGGTGGCGCCCGCCGAAGCCGACCGCGACGATGAGATCACCGAGGCGCTGATGCTGGTGCTGGAGACCGATCCCTTCGTCGACGCGGCCCAGGTCAGCGTGCATACCGAAAACCGCGTCGTCACGCTGGAAGGCTGCGTCGCCAGCGAGAACACGCGCCGGCAGGTCGAGCGCGATGCGTGGTACGTGCAAGGCGTGGAGGACGTGGTCAACCACATCTCGCTGCGCGCCTGAGCTTGCAGCGGCCTAGCCCGGCATGCCGCGCCGGGCCGCCGCACTCTCCATGCGCCAGTAGCGCCGCCGCGCCCGCAGCGCGAAGCGGGCGCGATAATCCGACATCGACATCGCCGTGATGCGCTGGAACAGCCGCCGGAACGCGGCAGCGTCGCTGTAGCCGCAGGCTTCGGCAATCGCCTGCGTGCCGTGCAGCGTCACCTCCAGCAGCATGCGCGCGCGCTCCACGCGCAGCGTGTGCAGGTAGTCCAGCGGCGTCATGCCGGTGACCTGCCGGAAATGCCGCAGCAGGGTCCGCTCGCTGACCGCCGCGGCCTGCGCTACCGCGGCCAGCTGGTAGGGCTCGGCCACATGTTCCTGCAGCCACTGCACAGCCCGGTACACGGGGCTGTCCGCGGTGCGGCTGAGCCAGCGCTGCGAGACCAGCGCCGGTACGCTGCGCTGGCGCTCGGGCTGGTAGAGCATCAGCTGCGCGGCGGCCTGCGCCAGGTCGGGGTCATGCAGGTGGCCCAGCACACGCAGCATGAACTCCACCTGCAGCGCGGGTGCCACGCATGAGAACACTTGCCCGTGCACGCTCATGGCCTGGTCTGCGCCCAGGTCCGCGCGCGGGAACTGGTGCGTCATCCAGCTCTGGTACATCCAGGGCGCGCCGGTGCGGGCGCCATCCAGCAGGCCGAGCTGCAGCGGCATCATCATCCCCGACGAGCAGGCGGCAAGCCACCCGCCCGCAGCCACATGGCGCTCGACCAGGCGCAGCGCGGCGGTATCGCGGCGCACGATGTCGCCGAGCTGGTGTGCATTGCTGGCCAGCAAAGCCGGGATCACCAGCAGCGAGCGGCTGCCCGCCGCCCGGATGCGGCGCGTGGACGCTTCCAGGCCCGGCAGGTCGGCCGAGAGTATGCGCCCGTTGGCGCCGCACAGCTGCCAGCTCAGCGTCGGCGCGGCATCGGGCCGCTGCAGGCTCGCCACGCCGGCGACGGTGCGCAGCACGTCGAGCGTGGTGAAGAGAGTGCCGGGCATCGCATGGGGCAGCCATAGCAGGCGGACATGTAGCGGTGTTGCGGACGCGGTGGGGGTGTCGGGAACCAGTGGATCGGTGGGGACGCGCATATCAGGGGAGTTGGTGCATGGTCGATCCCGGGACTGGCGTGGCGGGATCGGCATTATGATTGGCGATATTGATCCTCCCCATGCCCGCTGGCAAGGGCTAGCATCTTGCCGTTGTGCCGTGGACGCCGGCGTTGCCGCTGCGTCACGGCATGGCCCCAACAAGACCAATCCGAGGAGATTCCATGCCGTTTTCCGTTCGACACGTTGCAGTCGCAGCCGCCCTGGCACTTGCCGGCGCCGGCCACCTGGCCGCTGCCGCCCAGCCCGATGCCGCGCTGCTGGCCGCCGCCCGCACCGCCCAGCCGGCGGTGGTGCAGTCGCTCAAGGAGATGGTGTCGATCGAATCCGGCAGCGCCAACGCGCAGGGCCTGGCCCGGATGGCCAGCTACACCGAGAAGCGGCTGCAGGCACTGGGTGCCCAGGTGGAGCGCGTGCCGGTCACCAAGGGTCCGGGCACCATGGTCAAGGGCACGCTGATCGGCAACGGCAAGCGCCGCATCATGCTGATCGCCCACATGGACACCGTCTACCCGGAAAACACGCTGGCGACGCAGCCGATCCGCGAGGAGGGCAACCGGCTCTACGGCCCCGGCATTGCCGACGACAAGGGCGGCATCGCGGTCATCCTGCATTCGCTGGAGATCCTGAAGAACAAGGGCTGGCGCGACTACGCGCAGATCACCGTGCTGTTCAACCCGGACGAGGAAGTGGGTTCGGTCGGCTCCGGCGAGACCATTGCCGCGCTGGCCGCGCAGCATGACGTGGTGCTGTCGTGCGAGCCCACCGCCGCCAAGGACGTGGTCAAGGCCGAGTCACTGCTGCTGGGGGCGTCCGGCACCGCCACTGCCACCATGCAGGTCAAGGGCCGCGCCGCGCATGCCGGCGCCGCGCCCGAGCGCGGCCGCAATGCTCTGGTCGAGCTGGCCTACCAGCTGCAGCAGACCCGCGACGTCGCCACGCAGGTGCCCGGCTCGCAGCTGAACTGGACCCAGGCGCAGGCTGGCACCGTGCGCAACCAGATTCCCGAAAGCGCGGTGGCCTACGGCGACGTGCGCACCACTGCCAACGGCGCTGCCGAGAAGCTGAAAGTCGCCTTGCAGGACAAGGTCAAGTCGGGCCAGATGGTGCCTGACACCCAGACCACGGTGACGATGGAAGAAGGGCGCCCGCCGTTCGTGGCCGACGCCCGCGGCCGCGCGCTGGCCAGGCGCGCGCAGGAGATCTACGCCGAGCTGGGTGGCCGCACTCTGGCGCTGGCCGAAGGCACCGGCGGCGCCACCGACGCCAGCTATGCCGCGCGCTCGGGCAAGCCGGCTGTGGTGGAGAGCTTCGGCCTGGCGGGCTTCGGCTACCACGCGCGCGACGAGTACATCGAGCTGGATTCGATCGTGCCACGGCTGTACCTGATGACGCGGATCCTGGAGGATATTGGACGTAACTGAGCAGGCGTAACTGAGTCCCCGCACCCGCGTGCCGCGGATGGCACCCGGCTGCGCCGAAGCGGCGCTTCGCATGCGTTCAGGGCACCGTGCCCCGCGCGCACGGCCACTGGCTCCGGCATCCTGCTACAGTGTCATGGCCGCCACCAGTGGCGGCCATGACAAAGACATAGTGGGGAGACCGCAGTATGAACCGCAAAGGCCTGCTCGATGCCGCCTCGGCATTGGAAGACCTGGCGGCCGGCAATGTGCCGGCTGCCGCGCAAGTCGCGGCAGGCGCCGCCGCGCTGGAGAAGATCCATGCCGATTACCCGGGCTGGCGCGATGTCGGCGACGCCCTGTTCGGCCTCAAGGCGCTCGCCAGCGGCAGTGGCATGGACCTGGACGCCAACGGCCGCCAGCGCGCGGGCCGGCTGGCCGACATCGTGCGCAGCCTGATCGACCAGATCTGAACAACGGCGCGGCTACAGCATCGACTCGATCGGCAGGATCGACAGGAACCAGATGCCGAGCCGGCGCCACCAGCTGGTGTTGGGTTCGGTGTCGTAGCGCACCACCTCGTCGCCGCGCCGCTCCAGCCAATACAGCTTGCCTTGCTCGTCGAGCTTGACCTGGTAGGCCGCTTCCGGCACCACCGTGGCGAAGGTCGATTCGATTCGGCCGGCCAGCGCCGGGCTGTCGATCACGAAGCCCAGCTCGGTATTGAGGTTGGCCGAGCGCGGGTCGAAATTGAACGAGCCCACGAACACCCGGCTGGCATCGACGCCAAAGGTCTTGGCATGGAGGCTGGAGCCGGAACTGCCGAACGGCCCGGCGCGGCCCTTGGCCGGTGCCGCCGACCGCCGCAGCTCGTACAGGTCCACGCCTGCCTCCAGCAGCGCCTTGCGGCGCTTGGCATAGCCCGAATGGACCGCGGCGACGTCGGTTGCCTCCAGCGCGTTGGTCAGCACGCGCACGGCAACGCCTTTTTCGGCCAGCTGCGAGAAGTAGGCGGTGCCGGCGGTGGACGGGACGAAGTAGGGCGAGACCAGGTCCAGCTCGCGCTGGGGCTGGCCCAGGATCTCGCGCAACTGGTGCGCGACCAGCGTGTTGCGCGAAGCCTCGCCGAGGGCCTTGGCCGGATCGTCGCTGACGATGCGTGTCGCGGCCCACTCGAATTCCAGCGTGCCGTCGAGCATATGCTGCACGTCGGGCACCTCGCGCAGCGCGGCAAGGTAGGCGCCGGCGGCCGGGTTCTGCTCGACCGCGCGGGCGCTGCCGGCCAGCTCGTGCAGGCGCTCCATGCTGACCGGTGGCACCAGCCGGTCCACCGGGTAGGCCGAGGCGCTGGCCCAGTAGCGGTCGAAGTCTTGCGCCACGTCGGCGGCGGCCGGGCCGATCGCAATCACATCCAGGTCGGCGAACAGCACGCCATCGGTGGCACCGAAATATTCGTCGCCGACATTGCGCCCGCCGATGATCGTGGCGACGCCGTCGGCGGTGAACGACTTGTTGTGCATGCGCCGGTTCAGGCGCCGGAAATCGGTCAGGAAATTGAGCGCCTTGGGCTGGCGCAGCACGAACGGGTTGAATATCCGCACTTCAACCTGCGGATGCGCGTCCATGGCCGCGAGCAGCTCGTCCATGCCGGACAGCCCGTTGTCATCGAGCAGCAGCCGCACGCGCACGCCGCGGCCGGCGGCCTCGTGCAGCGCCTCCAGCAGCAGCGTGCCGGTCAGGTCGTTGCGCCAGATGTAGTACTGCACATCGAGCGTGCGCTGCGCCGTGCGTGCCAGGTGCACGCGCGCGGCGAAGGCTGCGTGGGCGTTGTTCAGCGGGTGGATGCCGCTGAGCCCGGAATGGCCGGCCAGCGCGGCCGCGACCGCGCGGCCCAGCGGAGTGGCCGCGGCCTCGGCCGGCGTGATGGCGGTGGATTCGGTGCGGTGGTCCAGTGGCGGCAGCGCGCAGCCACCCAGCAGGGTGGCGCAGCACAGCAGCAGCGAACTGGCGTGCAGGCGGCGGTGGGGCACGAACGCAGCGTCTGTCGGCAATGGCATGGCGATGGTCGGCGCGTCCCGCGAGCGGGGCCGCGCGTGGCGGCAATGTCCGCCATGTTGCCATGCCGGCGCGGTGTCTGGCTTCCGGCAATCGCTATGCCGGCGCGCGAACTTCTTTGACACACCGGCCCTCACCCCGCCACTCTCCCGCGAGCAGGAGAGGGAGAACACCGACAGGGTTCGAAACGCTTGCGGCTTACGATGCTGCCACTACCCCACAGGCAATACGCCCCCCTGCGTTGCCCGTCGGCTGCGTCTTGTAGTCGTCCGGATCCTTGTGCACCACCACTGCGCGCCCGATCACGCCGTTGGCGCCGGTGCCGACCGATAATGACGGCAGCAGCATGCTGACGCGCACGTTGCCGTTGGCGTCGGCGGTGATGTTGTTCATGTCGCCGGCATGGTGCTCGGGCATGGTCATCTGGCCGTGCGGCTTGCCGCCCGGGTTGAAATGGCCGCCGGCGCTCATCGCGTCGGGCGCCGAGCAGTCGCCCTTTTCGTGGACGTGAAAGCCATGGACGGTATTGGGCGGCAGGCCCGTGATCGAGGCGGTCATCAGTACCCCGCCGGGCTGCTGCTGGAAGGTCACGGTGCCGGCGGTATTGGTGCCGCTCTTGGGCTGCAGCTGCGCTGCGGCGCGGGCCCCGCTCGTGCCAGCCGAGGCCGCGGCGGCCGCGGTGGCGCCCGTGGCGCTGGATGAGGCCGAGGCGCTTTTGCCGGAACCGGCGCAGCCGGCCAGCACCACGGTCGCGGCAACGCAGGCGGCCAGGGGGATAAGCACTGGTTTCATCGGAATCCTCTTCTCGTCGTGATTTCGGATGAAACAGTATAGGTCGGGCAACGCGCTCGCGGCTTCCGGTTTTGTCCTATTCGGCACGTTTCGGATGCCCGGCGCTTGCAGCTTGCGCCAGAAAGCAGGTCAGGCCGCCACGGCGAGGCGCTGCTGTCCCGCACCAAAATGCGGGTGGCGCGAGAACAGGTCCGCCGCCCAGTTGACGAACACCCGCACCTTGGCCGACAGGTGCCGGTTCTGCGGATACATCGCCGAGATCGGCAGCTCGTCGGTTTGCCAGTCCGACAGGATTTCGACCAGCCGGCCGCTGGCCACATACGGCTCCGCCATCGCGCGCGAGATGCGGGCGATGCCATGGCCCTCCAGCGTGCAGCCCACGTAGACCTCGGGATCGTTGGTCGAGATCGCGGAGGGCAGCAGCACCTCGCTGCGCTCCATGCCGCGCGCCATCGGCCACGGCATTTCGCGCCCGTTGCGGTTGGACAGGTAGTTCACCGCCTTGTGCTGCGCCAGCTCGGCGAGGTCGCGCGGCGTGCCGGCGCGGTTCAGGTAGATCGGCGAAGCGTAGAACGCCAGCTTTACGTGGCCGATGCGGCGGGCCACCATCGATTCGTCCAGCGGGATCCCCACGCGCAACACCACGTCGACGCCTTCCTGCAGCAGGTCGATGGGCTTGCCGTTGATGGTCAGTTCGAGCTTCAGGTCGGGGTAGGCCTGCAGGAAGTCATCCAATGCGGGCACGAGGACCAGGTTGGCAAGCGGCGCGGTGGTGTCGACCGACAATGTGCCGCGCGGCGAATTGTTCTGCCGCGTGAGCGACTGCTCGGCTTCTTCCACGTCCGCCAGGATGCGCACGCAGCGTTCGTAATAGGCCGCGCCGTCGTTGGTCACGCTGATGCGGCGTGTGGTCCGGTGCAGCAGCTTGACGCCGAGGTGCGTCTCCAGGTTCTGGATCAGGCGGGTCAGCGTAGCCTTGGGCAGGTCCAGCGATTCGGCGGCGCGCGCAAAGCTGCCGACGTCCACGACCCGTGTGAATGCCTGCATTGATACGAGACGGTCCATGATGAGGTTCCGACGATAGATCCGAACGGCGTGCCGCGCGCGCTCGTGACGCGCACGGCGTGGCTTGTTGTTGTGATTGGGGGAGTGCTGCCGGCTGGCTGGCGCCGGGGTGCGCGGGGGCGCGGGTCCGGCGTGGGTTTGTCAGGGCGTGCAGCGCCCGCAACGAATGAAAGACAGGGTTGCGGATCGCCATGCGTGCCAGGAGCTGGAGTGAATCACATTTCCGATGACCCTGTCACGCGTGGGGTTTCGATCATTCCAATGCATCCGTGGCAATGCTCCCGATTATTCCAATCCCGGAACAGTGCATTAGCGATCTCTCGCTTTATCCCATCCTCGTCAATCACCATAATCCGTTGCATCGCAACACTCAAGCGCATTGTTTTTCCCCGTGCGCCGGACGCCATGCCAGACAAGCCAGGCCAACGCCAGAATGCCGCTCCCGCCGCCACCGGCCAGGGCGAGCCGCGCGTGGCCGAGCATACGGTAACGAGCGACGGCCGCGAGATCGCGGTGTGCGTGTGCTACCCGCCGGGCTATCCCGCGCCGGGCGCCGAGGCCGCCAGCTGGCTGCCCTGGCTCGTGTACCTGCATGCCGGCGGCTTTGTCGATGGCGGCCTGGAGCGGGCGCGCAAGCTGGTGCAGGACCTGGCCAGGGCGGTGCCGGCCGTGGTGGTGACGCCGGCCTATTCGCTGGCGCCCGAAAACCCGTTTCCGGCCGCGCCCGAAGACGCGCACAGCACGGTGCAATGGGTGCTGCGCAATGCCCGGCGCCTGAAGCTGGACAAGACCCGTTTCGCGCTGGTGGGCGAGGAAGCCGGCGGCAACCTGGCGATCGCGCTGGCGCAGATGCTGCGCGACCGCGGCACCGCGCAGCCGCGTGGCCAGTGGCTGATCCGGCCGGTGACCGACCCGTGCCTGCAGCACGCGTCGTGCGCGGGCTTCGGCAGCGGGCAGGTGCTGATGGAAACGTTGCGGCGCATGGCCTGCAACTATCGTGATTACCTGCCGACGCCGGCGGACAGCGTGCATCCCTATGCCGCGCCGGCGATGGCTTCGCGCCTGGCCGGGCTGCCGCCCACGCTGGTCCAGGTCGCGGAACAGGATACGCTGCGAGCGGAAGGCGAAGCCTTCGCGCAGCGGCTGGGCAAGGCCGGTGTGCCGGCCCAGGCCATGATCATGCCCGGCGCCTGTGGCGACGGCGTGGAAGAGGCCCATGACGCGTGTCAGGCATGGGTCGACGAAGGTGCGCGGTTCCTGCAGCGATGTCTGGCTGCGGCCGACGATACCTCACCCCTGACCGAACGCCAGGCTGGCGCATTTGCAAATGCAAGCGCCAGCCGGCCTGGAGCCAAGCCCGCCGGCTGAGCCGCTCCAGCCAATCGCCAGCCGGCTCTGTATCGGCCAGAGCCAGGTCCGCCGGTTTGCATGGGCGGCCCTAAGTCCGACTATCCAATCTGACTCGATTCCGGTCCGCCCGCGCGGACCGGCAGGCGGCGTTCGGCCATTTGCTTTTCCGGTTGAAGAAAACCCGAACAGGAGTTTGAGAAATGCAGCAGCATAAGCGACGTACCCTGATTGCCCTTGCCATCGTCGTGGTGCTCGGTGCCGGCGTGGCCGGTTCGGTCCTGCGCCCGTGGCACAGCGGCGAGGCCCATGCCAATACCCCGCCTCCCGCGCCGCCGATCGAAGTCGCCGCCGTGGTGGGACAGACCATCACCGAGTGGGACGAGTTCTCCGGGCGCCTGGAAGCGGTCGAGCGCGTGGAGATACGTCCTCGCGTGGGCGGCAACATCGATGCGGTCCATTTCCGCGAAGGCGCGCTGGTGAAGAAGGGCGATCCGCTCTTCACCATCGACCCGCGCCCCTATGCCGCGGAAGTGGCACGCGCCGAAGCCGCGCTGGCCGCCGCGCAGGTTCGCGCTGCGCACGCCAAGAGCGAGGGCGAACGCGCACAGCGGTTGCTGGATGACAACGCGATCTCGCGCCGCGAGTTCGACGAGCGCATCCACGCCGCGCGCGAGACCAGCGCCAACGTGCGTGGCGCGCAGGCGCAGCTCGAAGCCGCGCGCCTGAACCTGACCTATACCCGCATCACCGCGCCAGTGGCCGGCCGCGTGTCGCGCGCCGAGATCACCGTGGGCAACCTGGTGGCACCGGGCGCGTCGGCGCCGCCGCTGACCACGGTGGTGTCGGTGTCGCCGGTCTACGCCAGCTTCGAGATCGACGAACAGAGCTACCTGCGCTATACCGCGCCGGGCGCCGGCGGTGGCAAGAACGGGCTGCCGGTGTACCTGGGCCTGGCCAACGAGGACGGCCATCCGCATGAAGGCAAGGTGCAGTCGGTCGACAACCGCCTCGATCCGCGCAGCGGCACGATCCGCGTGCGCGCCGTGTTCGACAACGACGATGGCCGCCTGCTGCCGGGCCTGTACGCCAAGGTCAAGATGGGCGGCGGCGCGCCGCATGCGGCGGTGCTGGTCAACGACCGTGCGGTGGGCACCGACCAGGGCAAGAAGTTCGTGCTGGTGGTCGACAAGGCCAACAAGCTGGTCTACCGCGAGGTGGAGCTGGGGCCGAACTACGAAGGGCTGCGCGTGATCCGCAAGGGCCTGCAGCCGGGCGAGAACATCGTCGTCAACGGGCTGCAGCGTGTCCGGCCGGGCGATACGGTGCAGCCCAAGGCGGTGGCCATGGCCTATCGCAGCGAGCTGGAGCCGCGCCAGGCAGCGCCTGACCGCAAGCAGGCTGCGAGCGGCAAGGGCGACGGCAACGACGGCAAGCCGGTGAGTTGATCCGCCTACCGACAGCAGAAAAACGCTAGCACTTCCCCGTAGATGTGGATGGCGCCCGCCGCGGCGGGCCGCCAGGGGATGTGCTACGCCAACGCAGGCCAATGCAGGCAGAGACCAACATGAATCTCTCTAAATTCTTTATCGACCGCCCCATCTTCGCGGGGGTGCTGTCGGTGCTGATCTTCCTGATTGGCGCCATCTCGATGTTCAAGTTGCCGATCTCGGAGTACCCGGAAGTGGTGCCGCCGTCGGTGGTGGTGCGCGCGCAGTATCCGGGCGCCAACCCCAAGGTGATCGCCGAGACCGTGGCTTCGCCGCTGGAAGAGCAGATCAACGGCGTCGAGGACATGCTCTACATGTCGTCGCAGTCCAACAGCGACGGCCTGCTCACTCTGACCGTGACCTTCAAGCTGGGCACCGACCCGGACAAGGCGCAGCAGCTGGTGCAGAACCGCGTGTCGCAGGCCGAGCCGCGCCTGCCGGAAGACGTGCGCCGGCTGGGCATCACCACGGTCAAGAGCTCGCCTGACCTGACCATGGTGGTCCACCTGGTCTCGCCCAACGACCGCTATGACATGACGTACCTGCGCAACTACGCGGTGATCAACGTCAAGGACCGCCTGGCGCGGATCCAGGGCGTGGGCCAGGTGCAGCTGTTCGGCTCGGGCGACTACGCCATGCGCGTGTGGCTCAACCCCGAGAAGATGGCCGAGCGCCAGCTCGCCACCAGCGACGTGATCAAGGCCATCCGCGAGCAGAACGTGCAGGTGGCGGCCGGCGTGATCGGCCAGTCGCCGTCGCTGCCGGGTGCCGACCTGCAGTTGTCGGTCAATGCCCAGGGCCGCCTGGGCACGGTGGAGGAATTCGGCGATATCGTCGTGCGCACCTCGGCGGACGGCGCCGTGACCTACCTGAAGGACGTTGCCCGCATCGAGCTGGGCGCGTCCGAGTACGCGCTGCGTTCGCTGCTGGACAACAAGCCGGCGGTTGCCATCCCCATCTTCCAGGCGCCGGGCTCCAACGCCATCCAGATCTCGGATGACGTGCGCAAGACCATGGAAGAGCTGAAGCAGAACTTCCCGGACGGCATCGACTACAGCATCGTCTACGACCCCACGCAGTTCGTGCGCCACTCGATCGAGGCGGTGACGCATACGCTGTTCGAGGCCATCGCGCTGGTGGTGCTGGTGGTGATCCTGTTCCTGCAGACCTGGCGCGCATCGATCATTCCGCTGCTGGCGGTGCCGGTGTCGATCGTCGGTACCTTCGGGCTGATGCATGCGTTCGGCTTCTCGATCAACGCGCTGTCGCTGTTCGGGCTGGTGCTGGCGATCGG
>Ga0209025_1000853_pt1 | contig 48270 bp, 49 predicted proteins | sample AraplaMF_Col_mLB_FD_184256 | JGI IMG/M metagenome (GOLD analysis project Ga0209025, IMG submission 184256) | Arabidopsis root microbial communities from the University of North Carolina, USA - plate scrape MF_Col_mLB (SPAdes) (version 2) | ecosystem: Host-associated > Plants > Roots > Endosphere... | reverse complement strand
CTGCCTCGAACTGCTGACGATGGCCGGCTACCCGCTCGTCCACGCGATGATGATGATGATCCCGGAAGCCTGGGAACAGCACACGCTGATGGACGACAACCGTCGCGCCTTCTACGAGTACCACGCCGCCATGATGGAGCCGTGGGACGGCCCCGCCGCGATCTGCTTCACCGATGGCCGCCAGATCGGCGCCACGCTGGACCGCAACGGCCTGCGCCCGGCACGTTTCTACGTGACCGAGGACGACGTCGTGGTGCTGGCCTCGGAAGCCGGCGTGCTGCCGTTCCCCGAGTCGCGCATCGTTGAGAAGTGGCGCCTGCAGCCGGGCAAGATGTTCCTGATCGACATGGAGCAGGGCCGCATCATCGACGACAAGGAGCTCAAGGACAACCTGGCCAACGCCAAGCCGTACAAGAGCTGGATCGACGCCGTTCGCATCAAGCTGGACGAGATCGACGCCAAGCCCGAAGACGTCGCCGCCGAGAAGAAGCCGGTGGCCAAGCTGCTGGACCGCCAGCAGGCTTTCGGCTACACCCAGGAAGACGTCAAGTTCCTGATGGCGCCGATGGCGCTGGCCGGCGAAGAAGCCACCGGCTCGATGGGCAACGACTCGCCGCTGGCGATCCTGTCGTCCAAGAACAAGACGCTGTACCACTATTTCAAGCAGCTGTTCGCCCAGGTGACCAACCCGCCGATCGACCCGATCCGCGAGAACATGGTGATGTCGCTGGTGTCGTTCATCGGCCCGAAGCCGAACCTGCTCGAGCTGAACAACATCAACCCGCCGATGCGCCTCGAAGTGTCCCAGCCCGTGCTGGACTTCAAGGACATCGCCAAGATCCGCAACATCGAGCACTACACCGGCGGCAAGTTCCGTTCGTATGAACTGAACATCTGCTACCCGACCGCGTGGGGCAAGGAAGGCATCGAAGCGCGCCTGGCCTCGCTGTGCGCCGAAGCCGTGGATGCGGTGCGCTCGGGCTACAACATCCTGATCGTGACCGACCGCCCGGTGGATGCCGACCATGTCGCCATCCCGGCTCTGCTGGCCACGTCCGCGATCCACCACCACCTGGTGGAGAAGGGCCTGCGCACGTCGACCGGCCTGGTGGTCGAGACCGGCACCGCGCGCGAAGTGCACCACTTCGCGCTGCTGGCCGGCTACGGCGCGGAAGCCGTGCACCCGTACCTGGCGATGGAAACCCTGGCCGACATGGCCAGCGGCCTGTCGGGCGACCTGTCGCCGGAAAAGGCGGTCAAGAACTTCGTCAAGGCGATCGGCAAGGGCCTGTTCAAGGTGATGTCCAAGATGGGCATCTCGACCTACATGTCGTACACCGGCGCGCAGATCTTCGAAGCCATCGGCCTGTCGCGCGAGCTGGTGCAGAAGTACTTCCACGGCACGCCGTCGAACGTCGAGGGCATCGGCATCTTCGAAGTGGCCGAGGAAGCGCTGCGCCTGCACACCGATGCTTTCGGCAACAGCCCGGTGCTGGAAAACATGCTGGACGCCGGCGGCGAGTACGCCTTCCGCATCCGCGGCGAAGAGCACATGTGGACCCCGGACTCGATCGCCAAGCTGCAGCACTCGGTGCGCGCCGACGACGGCAAGGGTGCGTACCAGACGTACAAGGAATACGCCAACATCATCAACGACCAGAGCAAGCGCCACATGACGCTGCGTGGTCTGTTCGAGTTCAAGGTCGATCCGGCCAAGGCGATTCCGCTGGAAGAAGTCGAGCCTGCCAAGGAAATCGTGCGGCGCTTTGCCACCGGCGCGATGTCGCTCGGCTCGATCTCGACCGAAGCGCACACCACGCTGGCGCTGGCGATGAACCGCATCGGCGGCAAGTCCAACACCGGCGAAGGCGGCGAGGACGAGAAGCGCTACCGCAACGAACTGCGCGGCATCCCCATCAAGCAGGGCGATACCCTGAAGGGCGTGCTGGGCGACGGCGTGATCGAGAAGGACCTGGAACTGCAGGAAGGCGACTCCCTGCGCTCGAAGATCAAGCAGGTGGCGTCTGGCCGTTTCGGCGTGACCGCCGAATACCTGGCTTCGGCCGACCAGATCCAGATCAAGATGGCGCAGGGCGCCAAGCCGGGCGAAGGCGGCCAGCTGCCGGGCCACAAGGTCTCGGACTACATCGGCAAGCTGCGTTACTCGGTGCCGGGCGTGGGCCTGATCTCGCCGCCCCCGCACCACGACATCTACTCGATCGAGGACCTGGCGCAGCTGATCCACGACCTGAAGAACGTCAACCCGTCGTCGGATATCTCGGTCAAGCTGGTGTCCGAAGTGGGCGTCGGCACGGTGGCCGCGGGCGTGTCCAAGGCCAAGGCCGACCACGTCGTGATCGCTGGCCATGATGGCGGCACCGGCGCCTCGCCGTGGTCGTCGATCAAGCACGCCGGCACGCCGTGGGAGCTGGGCCTGGCCGAGACGCAGCAGACGCTGCTGCTCAACGGCCTGCGCAACCGCATCCGCGTGCAGGCCGACGGCCAGATGAAGACCGGCCGCGACGTCGTCATCGGCGCGCTGCTGGGCGCCGACGAATTCGGCTTCGCCACGGCACCGCTGGTCGCCGAGGGTTGCATCATGATGCGCAAGTGCCACCTGAACACCTGCCCGGTGGGCGTGGCCACGCAGGATCCGCAGCTGCGCAAGAAGTTCCAGGGCAAGCCGGAGCACGTGGTCAACTTCTTCTTCTTTGTTGCCGAAGAAGCCCGCGAGATCATGGCCCAGCTGGGCATCCGCACCTTCGACGAGCTGATCGGCCGCGCAGACCTGCTCGACACCAAGCCAGGCATCGAACACTGGAAGGCGCGCGGCCTGGACTTCAGCCGCATCTTCCACCAGGTGTCGCTGGGCGCGGACGTGCCGCTGTACCACACCGACGTGCAGGACCACGGTCTGTCGGCCGAAGCCGGCAAGGCGCTGGACCACGTGCTGATCGCCAAGGCCCGCCCGGCGATCGAGAAGGGCGAGCGCGTCTCGTTCATCCAGCCGGTCAAGAACGTCAACCGCACCGTCGGCGCGATGCTGTCCGGCGTGGTCGCCAAGCAGCACGGCCACGAAGGCCTGCCCGACGACACCATCCACATCCAGCTGCAAGGCACCGCCGGCCAGTCGTTCGGCGCGTTCCTGGCGCACGGCATCACGCTGGACCTGGTGGGCGACGGCAACGACTATGTCGGCAAGGGCCTGTCGGGCGGCCGCGTGATCGTGCGTGCCCCGCACGAGTTCCGCGGCGACCCGACCCGCAACATCATCGTCGGCAACACCGTGCTGTACGGTGCCATTGCCGGTGAAGCGTTCTTCAACGGCGTGGCCGGCGAGCGCTTCGCGGTGCGCAACTCCGGCGCCGTGGCAGTGGTGGAAGGCACCGGCGACCACGGTTGCGAGTACATGACCGGCGGCACGGTGGTGGTGCTGGGCGGCACCGGCCGCAACTTCGCGGCCGGCATGTCGGGCGGCGTGGCCTACGTCTATGACGAGGACGGCCTGTTCGACAAGCGCTGCAACACCTCGATGGTGGCGCTGGAAGCCGTGCTGGCCTCGGCCGACCAGGAGAAGGGCCAGCCCCAGGCCTCGTGGCACAAGGTCGACGGCAAGCGCGTGCTGGATGAAGCCATCCTGCGCAACCTGATCGAGCAGCACTTCCGCTACACCGGTTCCGAACGCGCCAAGGCGCTGCTGGCTGACTGGACCACGGCACGCCGCAAGTTCGTCAAGGTCTTCCCGACCGAGTACAAGCGCGCGCTGGGCGAGATGTACGCCAAGGAACAGGCAGCCCGCGACAGCGACCGCGAAGCCATCGCGGCCTGAGCGCAGCAGCAAACCAACGTAGCGACGGGTCGCGGCAAGCCGCGGCGGCCCTGACAAGATACTGACCCCACCGCAGGGCCGGCGAAGCCGCCGGTCCCGCGCAGCATGACCAAGGACGCAACATGGGTAAGGCGACTGGCTTTCTCGAATTTCCGCGCCAGAATGAGGGCTACGAACCGGTAGTCAAGCGCGTGAAGCACTACAAGGAATTCGTGTTCGCGCTGTCCGACAGCGAAGCGAAGCTCCAGGGTGCGCGCTGCATGGACTGCGGCATCCCGTTCTGCAACAACGGCTGCCCGGTCAACAACATCATCCCCGACTTCAACGACCTGGTGTACCGCCAGGACTGGAAGTCGGCGATCGAGGTGCTGCACCAGACCAACAACTTCCCCGAGTTCACCGGCCGCATCTGCCCGGCGCCATGCGAAGCCGCCTGCACGCTGGGCATCAACGAGCTGCCGGTGGGCATCAAGTCGATCGAGCACGCCATCATCGACAAGGCCTGGGAAGAGGGCTGGGTCAAGCCGCAGCTGCCGCGCCACAAGACCGGCAAGACCGTCGCCGTGGTCGGCTCCGGCCCCGCCGGCATGGCTGCCGCGCAGCAGCTGGCGCGTGCCGGCCATGACGTGACCGTGTTCGAGAAGAACGACCGCGTCGGCGGCCTGCTGCGCTACGGCATCCCCGACTTCAAGATGGAGAAGTCGCAGATCGACCGCCGCATGGAACAGATGCAGGCCGAAGGCGTGACCTTCCGCGCCGGCGTCATGGTGACCGACGGCGAGCTGCCGGCCGGCATCAAGAACTATGCGCGTGAAACCATCTCGGCCCAGGCCCTGATGGACCAGTTCGACGCCGTGGTGCTGGCGGGCGGCTCGGAAGTGCCGCGCGACCTGCCGGTGCCGGGCCGCGACCTGAACGGCATCCACTTCGCGCTGGAATTCCTGATCCCGCAGAACAAGGAGGTGGCCGGCGACGGCGCCAACGAGATCCGCGCCGAGGGCAAGAACGTTATCGTGATCGGCGGCGGCGATACCGGCTCCGACTGCGTGGGCACGTCCAATCGCCACGGCGCCACCTCGGTGACCCAGTTCGAACTGCTGCCGCAGCCGCCGGAAGAAGAGAACAAGCCGCTGGTGTGGCCGTACTGGCCGATCAAGCTGCGTACCTCGTCGTCGCACGATGAGGGCTGCGAGCGCGACTGGTCGGTCGCCACCAAGGAATTCATCGGCGAGAACGGCAAGGTCACCGCGCTGAAGGCCTGCCGCGTCGAATGGAAGGATGGCCGCATGCAGGAAGTGGAAGGCAGCGAGTTCATCCTGCCGGCCGACCTGGTCCTGCTGGCGATGGGCTTCACCAACCCGGTGGGCTCGATGCTGGAAGCCTTCGGCGTCGACACGGATGCGCGCAAGAACGCCAAGGCCGCCACCGAAGGCGAGCGCGCTTACCACACCAACGTGCCCAAGGTGTTCGCCGCTGGCGACGTGCGCCGTGGCCAGTCGCTGGTGGTGTGGGCGATCCGCGAAGGCCGCCAGGCCGCGCGTTCGGTCGATGCCTTCCTGATGGGGCATACCGACCTGCCGCGCTGATCCGCAGGTCACTGCCGCAGCAAAAAGCCCGCCTGGCGCAAGCCGGCGGGCTTTTTTCGTTGCGGGCGCGATGCCGTAGCCGGTTTCAGCCGGCCAGCGTCCTTTCCATCAGGATCGCAGCGGCACCATAGTCTGCCAGCTCGCCGGCGTGCCGTGCCGCGGTCTCTGCCGCTACCGGCGCGTACCCGAGCCTGCGCCACCAGGGCGCGGCCGACTGTACGGCGATCAGCCGCGAATGCTTCAGTCCGGCCGCCAGCGCAGCCGCTTGCGCTGCCGCATACAGCCGTGCCGCAAGCCCGCCGCCGCGCCCGGTGGGCGCCACGGCCATGTCGTGGACGAACCAGGTCAGTGGTGCCGGCGCCGCCGCCTGGCGCGAGCCGTCGTCGAGCAGGCCATCGAGCGGCGGCAGGCTGGTCTCGGGCCAGGCGTGGGTGAACAGGTAGGCGGCCAGGGTGCCGGGTTGGCGCGGATCGTCGGCGACCCAGCAGGTGGTGGGGGAGAGCGCCAGCCGGCTGGCTAGCGCGTCGCGGCTTTCCAGCAGCACTTCGGTATAGCAGGCGGCCTGCACGGCCAGCACGGCAGGCAGGTCGGCGGCCGCCATGGGCCGCAGGGGAAACATCGTCATCGCGCGATTATAGCCGGCGGCCCAGGCGGGGCCGCGGTGCGGCAGCATTGCGGGCATGGCGCGTTTGGCAAGGCTGGACAAGGCCTTCAGGGTTCTCCCGGCTATGGTTTACGTGCCTGTGGCCATCCGGGCGATGTACTTACAATTTTCAGAAAACAACTAACGGAAACCGCCTCGCGAATCCTTTTTCCCCAGAACCAGCTCGCCGTCCCCTCAGGGGATGGGTGGGAGGAAATTGATGACCGAAGTGCGCAATATGCCGCAACTTTGGCGAGGTAAAGTGAAGTTTGCGTCGTGGCCGTCCGCATGGGCGGTGCTCCGACGCTGGCTCCAGCCTTTCCTGTGCCTGTATGCGCTGGGCTGTGCCTCGCTCGCCCTTGCCGTGCCCGCGACGCCCGCTGTAGCCGGGCCGGGACTGGTACGCAGCATGTCTTTCCCGAACCGGCCGATGCGCCTGATCGTGCCGTTCCCGGCCGGCGGGGTGGCCGACGCGGTCGCCCGCCTGCTGGCAGAGCGCCTGTCGGAGCGGCTGGGCGTGCCAATGGAGGTCGACAACCGCCCCGGCGCAGGCGGAACCACTGCGGGCGATGTCGTCGCCAAGGCCAGCTCGGACGGCCACACGTTGTTGTTCCACCAGGCCAATATGCTGATCCAGCCGGGGCTGGAGCCGGTGCCATACGACGTCGTGCGCGATTTCACCCCGGTGGCGCGGGTCGCCACCACGCCGCTGTTCCTGGTGATCGACGCCCGGCTGCCGATGCGTACGCCGGAGCAGTGGATGACCGCGGTGAAATCCAACCCGGGTTCCTACAGCTATGGCTACGGCCAGCCGGGCAGCCCTTCCCATCTGTACGCCGAGTACGCCGTGCGCGGCGTCCGCAGCGGCGTGCCGCTGGTCACCGCCAAGGGGGAGTCCGCGGTGGTGCAGGAGATGCTGGCCGGTCGCATCAGCGCCTGCTTCTGTTCGTTTGCCGCGGTACAGAGCCAGGTCCGCAGCGGCGGGCTGCGGCTGATCGGCGTGACCGGCGTGGCGCGCTCGCCGCTGGCGCCGCTGGTGCCGACGCTGCAGGAGTCGGGGCTGGATGGGTACGCGGCGGCGGCCTGGTTTGGCGTGATGGCGCCCGCCAAGACGCCGCGGGCGATCGTTGCGCGGCTGGCAGTGGAACTCGACGCGGTGATGGCCGAGCGCGAAGTGCGCTCCCGGCTCCAGGCCGCCGGGCTGACCACGCTGCGCGATTCGCCGGAGGCCTTCGCCACGGCGATCCGTTCGGAATCGATCCAGTGGCAGGTGATTCTGCGGGACGCCAGCCAGGTGCAGGAACCCTGAAGGAAAAATTTCCGCTCACAGAATCAGACGCTTTCCTATTGCATCGGTCCGCAGCGATGTGGCGCGCGACACACGGGTGCCAGCAGGGCTAGGTAGTACACCTTATAATGCGCCCCTGTCCCGACCGGTGCCAACGTGACCGATTCTGCTCAAAACCTCGTCGAACTGAATGCGGTGGATTTCGCTTATGCGGACCACGGCAAGCCCATCCTGTCCGGCCTCACCATGCAGTTTCCGCGTGGCAAGGTGATTGCGGTCATGGGCGGTTCGGGGTGCGGCAAGACCACGGTGCTGCGGCTGATCGGCGGCCAGGTGCGCCCCCAGGCGGGCGCGGTTCGCTTCGACGGCACCGATATCCACCAGCTCGATACCCGCGGCCTGTACGCGGTGCGGCGCCAGATGGGCATGCTGTTCCAGTTCGGCGCGCTGTTCACCGATTTGTCGGTCTTCGACAATGTGGCCTTTCCGCTGCGCGAGCATACCGACCTGCCGGACTCGATGATCCGCGACCTGGTGCTGATGAAGCTGAACGCGGTCGGCCTGCGCGGTGCGCGCGACCTGATGCCGTCGCAGATCTCGGGCGGCATGGCGCGGCGCGTGGCGCTGGCGCGCGCGATCGCGCTCGATCCCGCGCTGCTGATGTATGACGAGCCCTTCGCTGGCCTCGACCCGATCTCGCTCGGCCTGACCGCCCGCCTGATCCGCAGCCTGAACGACGCGCTCGGCGCGACCACGATCATCGTCTCGCACGACGTGCACGAGACCTTCCAGATCGCCGACTACGTGTATTTCATTGCCGACGGGCGCATCGCCGCGCAGGGCGAGCCCGAGGCACTGCGAGCCTCCAACGATCCGTTCGTGCACCAGTTCGTCCACGCCGAGGCCGACGGCCCGGTGCCGTTCCATTACCCGGGGCCGTCGCTGGCCGAGGACTTTGCCGGGAGGGCGCGGTGATCGGTTTCTTTACCACCATCGGCGCGGCCGTGCGCCGCAACGTGACGGGCCTGGGCCATGCCACACGCATGTTCCTTACCGTGCTGGGCCTGTCACCGGCATTGCTGCGCCGTTTCCGCCTGGTGACCGACCAGGTTTTCTTTGTCGGCAACCTGTCGCTGGTAATCATCGCCGTGTCGGGCCTGTTCGTCGGCTTCGTGCTCGGCCTGCAGGGCTACTACACGCTGAACCGCTACGGCTCCGAGCAGGCGCTGGGTCTGCTGGTGGCGCTGTCGCTGGTGCGCGAACTGGGGCCGGTGGTGACCGCGCTGCTGTTTGCGGGGCGCGCCGGCACCTCGCTGACTGCCGAGATCGGCCTGATGAAGGCGGGCGAGCAACTGACCGCGATGGAAATGATGGCGGTGAACCCGCTGCAGCGCGTGGTCGCGCCGCGTTTCTGGGCGGGCGTGATTGCCATGCCGGTGCTGGCGGCGATTTTCAGCGCGGTGGGCATCCTGGGCGGCTACGTGGTCGGCGTGCAGCTGATCGGCGTCGACGCCGGTGCCTTCTGGTCGCAGATGCAGGGCGGCGTCGACGTGCGCGCCGACGTGCTCAATGGCGTGATCAAGAGCTTTATTTTTGGCATTGCCGTGACGTTCATTGCCTTGTACCAGGGCTTCGAGGCCAAGCCGACGCCCGAGGGCGTCTCGCGCGCGACCACCCGCACCGTGGTGATCGCGTCGCTGGCGGTGCTGGGGCTGGATTTCCTGCTGACCGCGCTGATGTTCAGCAACTGACGGCTGGCAGCCGGCGCGGACCATTCTGACTGCAACACAGCGACAAGACACTACGGGGTTGAAGAAAGAGATTCCAATGAGAAAGAACACACTCGATTTCTGGGTGGGGCTGTTCGTGGCGGCGGGGTTCGTCGCCCTGCTGTTCCTGGCCCTCAAGGCCGGCAACATGAGCGCCTTCACCTTCCAGGAAACCTACGCCGTGCAGGCCCGCTTCGACAATATCGGCGGACTCAAGCCGCGTGCGCCGGTCAAGAGCGCCGGCGTGGTGGTCGGCCGCGTTGCCGCGATCCGCTTCGACGACAAGACCTACCAGGCCACCGTCGAGATGAGCCTGGAGAAGCGCTACCAGTTTCCCAAGGACACCTCGGCCAAGATCCTGACCTCGGGCCTGCTGGGCGAGCAGTACATCGGCCTGGAGGCCGGCGGCGACACCGCGATGCTGGCCGATGGCGCCCGCATCACCATGACGCAGTCCGCGGTGGTGCTGGAAAACCTGATCGGCCAGTTCCTGTACAACAAGGCGGCGGATGCCGGTGCCAGCGGCTCGCCCGCGGCCGGCGCCAGCGCGCCGGCGCTGGGCGGGGATGCCAAATGAGTGCTGTTCCCCCCGACAAGCCGGGCCGCGCCGCGCGCCGCCCGGCGGCTGGCCTGATGGCCGCCGCCGCGTTGCTCGCCGGCTGTGCCACGGGCCCTACGGCCAACCCGAAGGATCCTCTGGAGCCCTTTAACCGCGAAGTCTCGAAGATCAACGAAGACTTCGACAAGGGCATCCTGCGCCCGGTGGCCGAGGTCTACGCCGACTACATGCCGACGCCGGTGCAGCGCGCGGTGGAGAATTTCTTCTCCAACGTCAGCGATGTCTATTCGGCGGTGAACAACCTGCTGCAGGGCAAGCCCACGCGCGCGGCGGAAGACTCCATGCGCGTGGCGATGAACAGCGTGCTGGGCCTGGGTGGCCTGATCGACATCGCCACGCCTGCAGGCCTGCCCAAGTACAAGGAAGACTTCGGCCAGACGCTGGGTGTGTGGGGCGTGCCGCCGGGCCCGTACCTGGTGCTGCCACTGTTCGGGCCGAGCTCGGTGCGCGACACGGGAGGCATGCTGGTCGACCGCCAGTTCGACCCGTCGGCTTATCTCGAACCGGTATCGCTGCGCAATTCGCTGGTCGGCGTACGCATCGTGGCGGGCCGCGCGCAGCTGCTGGGCGCCAGCAACCTGCTGGAGCAGGCGGCGCTGGACAAGTACTCGTTCCTGCGCGACTCCTACCTGCAGCGCCGTCAGTACCTGGTTTACGACGGCAATCCGCCGGACGCCGAAGCCGACAGCGATGAGGCTGCTCCCGCGGTTCCGGATGCGAGCGAAGGCGGCAAACCAGAGGCGCCGGCGGTACCGCAAACGCCAGCCCAGCCGGCGCCGGCGGCCCAGCCCGCTGACGCCTCCGCCCCTGCGGCCGCGCCGCCCGCCGACGCCTCCACGCCCGCGGCGACGCCGCCCAAAGGCGACATCCAGCCGGAAGGCCAGAGCCTGCCGGTGCCGCCGGTGGAGCCGATGCAGCGTATCGTCCCGGGCGTGATCCGGATTCGCTGACCGCCTTTGTGGTCTTTGTGGCACTAGTCCCGACGGCCTGGCGCCAGGCTGTGAAAGTCCTGTCAGGGCTGAAACAATTTGTTTGTAAGTGGCGGAGAAGGCGCCGGACCGTGCAACCCGCCAGCCGTGCTTATGTTCCAATCACCGCAAGGCCGCTGCCGCCAGGTAGCGCTCGTCCGGTGGACCTTGCCGGCAAACGTCTTTGAGAAAGAAGGAAAAAATCCATGATTAAGCGACTGTTGGTCCCCTTCCTTACGGTAGTAGCCTTCGCCGGCGCTGCCCACGCGCAAGTGTCGGGCACGGACGCGGCCACTCCGGACGGGCTGGTCAAGGCCGTGGTCAGCGACGTGATGACGACCGTCAAGTCCGACAAGGACATGCAGGCCGGCAATATCGCCAAGATCACCGCGCTGGTCGAGCAGAAGATCATCCCGAACGCCAACTTCCAGAAGACCACGCAAATCGCGATGGGCCGCAACTGGTCGAAGGCGACCCCGGAGCAGCAGCAGCAGATCACCGAGGAGTTCAAGACCCTGCTGATCCGCACTTACGCCGGCGCCATCGCCCAGATCCGCGACCAGGCCGTGCAGTACCGCCCGTACCGCGGTACGCCTGAGGACACCGATGCCACCATCCGCACCCAGGTCATCAACAAGGGCGAGCCGATCCAGATGGACTACCGCCTGGAGAAGACCGCGAACGGCTGGAAGGTCTACGACATCAACGTGCTGGGCGCGTGGCTGACCGAGGCCTACAAGGGCAGCTTCAACACCATCGTCGGCCAGCAGGGCGTCGAGGGCGTGATCAAGACGCTTCAGGACCGCAACCGCCAGCTGGCCAACGCCAAGAGCTAAGCCGCGGCGAGCGCGCGCCGCTGCAATGCAGCACGGCGCGCCGATCTTGCACTACAATGACCGTTCGCGGCACTGGCTCCCGCCTCAGCGCGGGAGCTTTTGTTTGCACCGCATTGCCATCCATCACGCCGATCACGCTTCCTGACGCCACCATGCTTTCGCTGGGCACCTCGCTGACCAACCAGAACGCCGCCGCCGTGCTGCGCGACGGGCTGGCGCGCGTGGGCCAGGGCGGGGTGCAGGGCAAGGTGCAGGTCGACTGCACGGGCCTGGCGCAGGTGGATTCCTCCGCGGTTGCCGTGCTGCTGGCGTGGCATCGTGCCGCGGCCGCGCGTAACCTGGCGCTGTCGCTGCGCGGGGTGCCGGCGCAACTGTCGCAGCTGGCCAACCTGTATGGCGTCGACGGCCTGCTGGGCCTGGCGACCAGCGCCGAGCCGCTTCCCCGCCCGGGCCACCACCACCGACATTGATCCGGCATCGCCGGGCGCAGCGATTGCGTCCGACCGCGATGCCCCGGCGACGGCCTGGCGCTGTCGCCGCGCCCAGCGGGCGGATCCGGTGGGGATCAAGCGGGACCCACCCCGCATCCCCTATAATTCCGGGTTGTTCGCCCTTCCCCCCGCCTGATTCCGGTGCATGCCAAGCCGGCCCAGGAAATCCGGGCACGCAGTAGCTCCCCATTTCAGGCGGCTGGCCTCCCAAAAGGGCCGGACACGCCACAGACAATCGGCCATGAAAGCCATTGAAATCCACGACGTTCGCAAGCGCTACCGCAACCTGCAGGCGCTCAAGGGCGTCAGCTTCACCGTCGAACGCGGCGAATTCTTCGGCCTGCTCGGGCCGAACGGCGCCGGCAAGACCACGCTGATCTCGATCCTCGCCGGCCTGAACCGCGCCGACTCCGGCCGCGTCCGTGTGCTGGGCCACGATGTCGTGTCCGACTACCGGATGGCGCGGCGTATGCTTGGCGTGGTGCCGCAGGAACTGGTATTCGACCCGTTTTTCACGGTGCGCGAGACACTGAGGCTGCAGTCCGGCTATTTCGGCCTGACCCGCAACGACGACTGGATCGACGAGATCATGGCCAACCTGGACCTGACCAGCAAGGCCGATTCCAACATGCGCCAGTTGTCCGGGGGGATGAAGCGCCGCGTGCTGGTGGCGCAGGCGCTGGTGCACCGCCCGCCGGTGATCGTGCTGGACGAGCCCACCGCCGGCGTCGATGTCGAGCTGCGCCAGACGCTGTGGAAGTTCATCTCGCGCCTGAACCGGGAAGGCCACACCATCATCCTGACCACGCATTACCTCGAAGAGGCCGAGGCGTTGTGCGACCGCATCGCCATGCTCAAGTTCGGCGAAGTGGTGGCGCTGGACCGCACCAGCAACCTGCTGACGCAGTTCGCCGGGCTGCAGCTGGTGCTGACCTTCGCGCACGGCAGCCTGCCGTCGGCGCTGGAGCCGTTGCGCATGCCGGCCAACCCGGGCGAGCGCGCGGTGCGGCTGCGGCTGTCGGGCTACCAGGCGGTCGAGCCGATCCTGGCCGCCTGCCGCGAAGCGGGCTGTGACATCGAAGACATGGAAATCAACAAGGCCGACCTCGAAGACGTGTTTGTCCAGATCATGCGCCGCGAGGGGCACATGCCCGGCGCGCTACCCGATCCCGCCATGGAGGCCGCGGCATGAAGCAGCCTGGCGAAATCGAACTGGTGGAAGACGCCCGCCTGGGCCCGATGGCCGTTGGCGGCCTGGTCGGCTTCCGGACCCTGCTGTACAAGGAAGTGCTGCGCTTCTGGAAGGTGAGCTTCCAGACGGTGGCCGCACCGGTGCTGACCGCGGTGCTGTACCTGCTGATCTTCGGTCACGTGCTGGAAGACCGCGTCAAGGTCTACGACCAGATCAGCTACACCGCCTTCCTGGTGCCCGGCCTGGTGATGATGAGCGTGCTGCAGAACGCCTTCGCCAACAGCTCGTCGTCGCTGATCCAGTCCAAGATCACCGGCAACCTGGTGTTCGTGCTGCTGCCGCCGCTGTCGCACTGGGAGATGTTCGGTGCCTATGTGCTGGCCTCGGTGATCCGCGGGCTGACCGTGGGCCTGGGCGTGCTGCTGGTGACGGCATGGTTTGCCAACCTGCATTTCGCCAACATCGGCTGGATCGTGGTGTTCGCGCTGCTGGGCGCGGGCATTCTCGGCACGCTCGGCCTGATCGCCGGCATCTGGGCCGAGAAGTTCGACCAGCTCGCCGCGTTCCAGAATTTTCTGATCATGCCGGCCACCTTCCTGTCCGGCGTGTTCTATTCGATCCATTCGCTGCCGGCCTTCTGGCAGGCGGTGTCCCATGCCAATCCGTTCTTCTACATGATCGACGGCTTCCGCTATGGCTTCTTCGGCGTCTCGGACGTGTCGCCGCTGTTCAGCCTGGCGGTGGTGGGATCGGCCTTCGTGGTGCTGGCGGCGCTGGCGCTGCGGCTGCTGAAGTCCGGCTACAAGCTGCGCCACTGAGCGCGGCCGCACTGACACCGCGCACTTACTGAATACGCTGAAGAGAACTCCATGCTGCCTACACCGGAACAAGTCAGGGAATACATTGCCCAAGGATTGCCCTGCGAACATCTGGAAGTCGAGGGCGACGGCCAGCACTTCTTTGCCACCATCGTCAGTACCGAGTTTGAAGGCAAGCGGCTGATCCAGCGCCACCAGCGTGTCTATGCCGCGCTGGGCGACCGCATGCGCGCCGAGATCCATGCGCTGTCGATGAAGACGCTGACGCCCGCCGAGTGGCAGGCAGGCGAGGGCAAGTAAGCCGGCCGTGCCGCACCGCGCCGCATGCGCGGTCCGAGAACAATGACTCCGGGCGCAGGCCCGGCCAGAACCGACACAACATGGACAAATTCCAGATCCAGGGCAACGGTCCGCTACGCGGCGAAGTCCGCATTTCGGGCGCCAAGAATGCCGCGCTGCCGATCCTGTGCGCGGGCTTGCTCACGGCCGATACCGTCTCGCTGGATAACGTGCCCGACCTGCAGGATGTGCGCACCACGCTCAAGCTGCTGCGCCTGATGGGCATGCGTGCCGAACAGGATGGCGCCACCGTCGCGCTCAACGGGGCCGACGTCAACTCGCTCGAGGCGCCGTACGAGCTGGTCAAGACCATGCGCGCGTCGATCCTGGTGCTGGGTCCGCTGGTGGCGCGCTTCGGCGAGGCCCGGGTTTCGCTGCCCGGCGGCTGCGGCATCGGCGCCCGGCCGGTCGACCAGCACATCAAGGGCCTGCAGGCGATGGGCGCCGAGATCAGCATCGAGCATGGCTTTATCCATGCCCGCGCCCGGCGCCTGAAGGGCGCGCGCGTGGTCACCGACATGATCACCGTGACCGGCACCGAAAACCTGCTGATGGCCGCCACGCTGGCCGAAGGCGAGACCGTGCTGGAAAACGCCGCGCGCGAGCCCGAAGTCAGCGACCTGGCGCACCTGCTGGTCAGGATGGGCGCGAAGATCGACGGCATCGGCACCGACCGGCTGGTGGTGCAGGGCGTCGACAAGTTGCACGGCGCGCGCCACAGCGTGATCGCCGACCGCATCGAGGCCGGCACCTTCCTGTGCGCCGCGGCCGCGACGCTGGGCGAACTGGTGCTGCGCGACGTGCGCCCGGACCTGCTCGACACCGTGCTCGACAAGCTGCGCGAAGCCGGCGCCCGCATCGAGACCGGTGCCGACTGGATCCGTTTGGCGATGCCGCGCCGCGCCAGGGCGGTGAGCTTCCGCACCTCGGAGTATCCCGCCTTCCCGACCGACATGCAGGCCCAGTTCATGGCGCTGAATGCCGTGGCCGAAGGCACCGCGCGCGTGACCGAGACCATCTTCGAGAACCGGTTCATGCACGTGCAGGAACTGAACCGCCTCGGCGCCGACATCGTCGTCGAAGGCAACACCGCGGTGGTCAACGGCGTGCCGCGCCTGTCCGGCGCCAGCGTGATGGCGACCGACCTGCGCGCCTCCGCCAGCCTGGTCATCGCCGGCCTGGTCGCCGAGGGCGACACCGTGATCGACCGTATCTACCACCTGGACCGCGGCTACGACCGCATGGAAGACAAGCTGTCTGCAGTGGGCGCCAAGATCCGCCGCATTGCCTGAGCACGAGGACTGACGCCGATGAGCCCCACATTCAATGCTTCGCCCAACCAGCTGACGCTGGCGCTGTCCAAGGGCCGCATCTTCACCGAAACGCTGCCGCTGCTCGAAGCCGCCGGCATCCAGGTGACCGAGGATCCCGAGACCTCGCGCAAGCTGATCCTGCCGACCTCGGACCCCGCCGTGCGCGTGGTGATCGTGCGCGCCTCGGATGTGCCGACCTACGTGCAGTACGGCGCCGCCGACTTCGGCGTGGCCGGCAAGGACGTGCTGATGGAGCACGGCATGGCCGGCCTGTACGCGCCGATCGACCTCAACATCGCCCGCTGCCGCATGTCGGTGGCGGTGCCGGCCGGGTTTGACTACGCCAGCGCGGTGCGCCAGGGCGCGCGCCTGGCGGTGGCCACCAAATACGTGCAGACCGCGCGCGAGCATTTTGCGAAAAAGGGCGTTCACGTCGACCTGATCAAGCTGTACGGTTCGATGGAGCTGGGCCCGCTGGTGGGGCTGTCCGATGCCATCGTCGACCTGGTCAGCACCGGCAGCACGCTGCGCGCCAACAACCTGGTCGAAGTGGAAGAGATCGTGCAAATTTCGTCGCGGCTGGTGGTGAACCAGGCCGCGCTCAAACTCAAGCGCGAGCGGCTGGCGCCGATCCTCGACGCTTTCGAACGCGCTTCGGCGGCGCTGGTGTAAGGCCACATCGGGCCACACCAGGCCGGTGCCGACTGAGAAGGAAAAGAAGTCATGAACGCAACCGTATCCGAAATGGAAAACCTGCCGATCCGCCGGCTTGATTCCAGCGAGCCGGGCTTTGCCGAGGCACTGCGCCAGGTGCTGGCCTTCGAGGCTGGCGAGGACGAGGCCATCGACCGCGCCGCGGCACAGATCCTGGCCGACGTGAAGGCGCGCGGCGACGCCGCGGTACTGGAGTACACGCAACGCTTCGACCGCATGGCCGCGCCTTCGATCGCGGCGCTCGAACTGTCGCAAACCGAGCTCGAAGCCGCGCTCGAGGACCTCGAGCCCAAGCGCCGCGCCGCGCTGGAAGCAGCCGCCGCGCGCGTGCGCGCCTACCACGAGAAGCAAAAGATCGAGTGCGGCAGCCACAGCTGGGAGTACACCGAGGCCGACGGCACCATGCTGGGCCAGAAGGTGACGCCGCTGGACCGCGTCGGCATCTACGTGCCGGGCGGCAAGGCCGCCTACCCGTCGTCGGTGCTGATGAACGCGATCCCGGCGCGCGTGGCCGGCGTGAAGGAAATCATCATGGTCGTGCCCACGCCCGGCGGCGTGCGCAACGAGCTGGTGCTGGCCGCCGCGCAGATCGCCGGGGTCGATCGCGTCTTCACCATCGGCGGCGCGCAGGCCGTGGGCGCGCTGGCCTACGGCACCGCTACGCTGCCGCAGGTCGACAAGATCGTCGGCCCGGGCAATGCCTACGTGGCTGCCGCCAAGCGCCGCGTGTTCGGCACCGTCGGCATTGACATGATCGCAGGGCCGTCCGAGATCCTGGTGATCTGCGACGGCACCACCGACCCCGACTGGGTGGCGATGGACCTGTTCTCGCAGGCCGAACACGACGAACTGGCGCAGTCGATCCTGCTGTGCCCGGACGCCGAGTACATCGCCCGCGTCGAGGCCAGCATCCAGCGCCAGCTGCCGACCATGCCGCGCCGCGAAGTGATCGCCGCGTCGATCTCGGGCCGTGGAGCGCTGGTCAAGGTGCGCGACATGGAGGAAGCCTGCGAGATCGCCAACGCGATCGCGCCGGAGCACCTGGAGATTTCCGCCGAAAACCCGCGCCAGTGGAGCGAGAAGATCCGCCACGCCGGCGCCATCTTCCTCGGCCGCTATACCAGCGAGTCGCTGGGCGATTACTGCGCTGGCCCCAACCACGTGCTGCCGACCTCGCGCACCGCGCGCTTCTCGTCGCCGCTGGGCGTCTATGACTTCCTGAAGCGCTCGAGCCTGATCGAGGTGAGCGAGGGCGGGGCGCAGATGCTGGGCCAGATCGCCGCCGAGCTGGCGTATGGCGAAGGCCTGCAGGCCCACGCGCGCAGCGCGGAATACCGTTTCAAGCGCAGTTGATTTCCTGAACCAACGCAGTCAAACCTGGAGTTCCCATGTCAGCCGTAGAGCCCTCCCTGATCGAACGCATCATCCGTGACGACGTGCGCGCCATGGGCGCCTATCACGTGCCGGATTCGCACGGTCTGGTCAAGCTCGACGCGATGGAGAACCCATACCGCCTGCCGCCCGAACTGCGCCAGCAACTGGCCGCGCGGCTGGGCGAGGTGGCGCTGAACCGCTATCCGGTGCCCAGCAGCGAAGCGCTGCGCGCCAGGCTGAAGGATGTGATGGCCGTGCCCGCCGGCATGGACGTGCTGCTGGGCAACGGCTCGGACGAGATCATCAGCATGCTGGCGCTGGCCGCGGCCAAACCGGGCGCCAAGGTGATGGCGCCGGTGCCGGGCTTCGTCATGTACGCGATGTCTGCACAATTTGCCGGCCTCGAGTTCGTCGGCGTGCCGCTGCGCGCGGACTTCACGCTGGATCGCGAAGCCATGCTGGCGGCGATGGCCGAGCACCAGCCCGCCATCATTTACCTGGCCTATCCGAACAACCCCACCGGCAACCTGTTTGACGCCGCCGACATGGAGGCCATCCTGCGTGCCGCACAGGGCGACGTCTGCAACAGCCTGGTGGTGGTCGACGAGGCCTACCAGCCGTTCGCGCAGCACAGCTGGATGCCGCGCCTGTCGGACTTCGGCAACCTGCTGGTGATGCGCACCGTGTCCAAGCTCGGCCTGGCCGGCATCCGCCTGGGCTACCTGGCCGGTGCGCCGGAGTGGCTGGCGCAGATCGACAAGGTGCGTCCGCCATACAACGTCAACGTGCTGACCGAGGCCGCCGCGCTGTTCGCGCTGGAGCATGTGTCGGTGCTGGACGAACAGGCCGCGCAGCTGCGCGCCGAGCGCACCCGCGTGGCCGACGGCATGGCCGCGCATGCCGGCGTCACGGTGTTCCCCAGCGCCGCCAACTTCCTGCTGGCGCGCGTGCCGGATGCGGCACAGACCTTCGACCGCCTGCTGGCGCGGAAGGTATTGATCAAGAACGTGAGTAAAATGCACCCGTTGCTGGCCAATTGTCTGCGCGTCACGGTCAGCACGCCCGAAGAAAACGCGCAGTTCCTTGAGGCATTCGCAGCGTCGCTGCAGGATTAACACCATGCGTGTTGCAGAGGTCACCCGCAATACTTCGGAAACGCAAATCCGCGTTTCCCTGAATCTCGACGGCACCGGCCGCCAGAAGCTGGCGTCGGGCGTGCCGTTCCTCGACCACATGCTCGACCAGATCGCCCGGCATGGCATGTTCGACCTGGAGGTCGAAGCCACCGGCGACACGCATATCGACGACCACCATACGGTGGAAGATGTCGGCATCACGCTCGGCCAGGCCGTCGCCAGGGCCATTGGCGACAAGAAAGGCATCACCCGCTACGGCCATAGCTACGTGCCGCTGGATGAGTGCCTGTCGCGCGTGGTGATCGATTTCTCCGGCCGCCCCGGCCTCGAGTTCCACGTGCCGTTCACGCGTGCGCGCGTGGGCAGCTTCGACGTCGACCTGACCATCGAGTTCTTCCGCGGCTTCGTCAACCATGCCGGCGTGACCCTGCATATCGACAATCTGCGCGGCATCAATGCCCACCATCAGTGCGAAACCGTGTTCAAGGCCTTCGGCCGGGCACTGCGCATGGCGGTTGAGCTGGATCCGCGCGCGGCCAACACGATCCCGTCGACCAAGGGTACGCTCTGAGCTTCCTGAACCCGTAGGCGTGCCGGCTGGTTGCGGCGCCCGCCCACTTTTTTTTCCTGCCTGAATCCCGGCCAGCGATGCTGGCAACCCGCAACCGATGGATACGCTCAAGTCGTTTATCTCGCTGCTGGCGCTGATCAACCCGATCGGGGCGATCCCGTTCTTCATCAGCCTGACCAGCCAGCAGACTGAAGCGGAAAAGCTGCGTACCATCAAGATCGCGTCGGTCTCGGTGGCGATCGTGGTGGCGGTGTCGGCGTTGCTGGGGCAGCAGATCATCGAGTTCTTCAATATCTCGGTGGCTTCGCTGCAGGTGGGTGGCGGTCTCATCATGATCATGATGGCCATGAACATGCTGAACGCGCAGACCGGCCGCACCAAGGCCACGCCGGAAGAAGAGGATGAGGCCGAGGTGAAGTCCAGCATTGCGGTGGTGCCGCTGGCGCTGCCGCTGCTGACCGGGCCGGGCTCGATCAGCACGGTGATCGTCTATGCCGGCAAGACCCAGCACTGGTACCAGTTGCTGATCCTGGTAGGCATTGGCGCATTGCTGGGCTCGGTGGTGTACCTGGTGTTCCGCGCGGCCGACCCGATCGCCCGGGTCATCGGCCGCACCGGCATCAATATCGGCACGCGCCTGATGGGGCTGATCCTGTCGGCGCTGGCCGTCGAATTCATTGTGGACGGGCTGAAGACATTGTTGCCTGTTTTGAAATCATGACTACCATAGCAATTGTGGATTACGGCATGGGCAACCTGCGCTCGGTGGCGCAGGCGCTGCGTGCCGCGGCGCCGGAAGCGGACGTGCGGGTGGTGGATGCCCCCGAAGGCATCCGCAGCGCGGATCGCGTGGTGTTGCCCGGTCAGGGCGCGATGCCCGATTGCATGTCGGCGCTGGGCGCCTCGGGCCTGCAGGAAGCGGTGGTCGAGGCCGCCGGCAGCAAGCCGATGCTGGGTGTGTGCGTCGGCGAACAGATGCTGTTTGAGTTCAGCACCGAAAGTCGTGCTGGCGCGGACCGCACGCCAGCGCTGGGCTTGATGCCCGGGCAGGTTGTGCGTTTTGCGCTGGATGGCATGACGCAGCCCGACGGCTCGCGTTTCAAGGTGCCGCAGATGGGCTGGAACCGGGTGCGCCAGGCGAAGCCGCACCCGTTGTGGAGCGGGATTCCGGACGACAGCTGGTTCTATTTCGTCCACAGTTACTACGTGCAGGCGCAGGATCCGGCCCATATCGCCGGTGAGACGGAGTATGGAGTCGTGTTTACCAGCGCGGTAGCCCGCGATAATATTTTCGCGACGCAGTTCCACCCCGAGAAGAGCGCGGCCCTTGGCCTGCAGCTGTACCGGAACTTCGTCCACTGGAATCCATAAGGCGCACCGGACACCCCGAATCGCTTGTTTGACGATTGTTAGACCGAGAACCAGACAGACCCGTCACCGGACCCTTCACGCAACCCGTCAAGCGACCAGTTCCCGATCGAAACATCGACCCGACCTGACCGGCACCGCCGGTCTCGCTCAACCTCACTTACTCAACCACGCTCGTCACGCATATGTTGCTCATTCCGGCCATCGACCTGAAGGACGGTCAGTGTGTACGCCTCAAACAAGGCGACATGGACCAGGCCACCGTCTTTTCCGAAGATCCCGCCGCCATGGCACGCCACTGGGTGGAGCAGGGCGCGCGGCGCCTGCACCTGGTGGACCTGAACGGCGCGTTCGTGGGCAAGCCCCGCAACGAGGCGGCCATCAAGGCCATCATCGCCGAGGTCGGCGACGAGATCCCGGTGCAACTGGGGGGCGGCATCCGCGACCTGAACACCATCGAACGCTGGCTGGACGACGGCTTGTCGTACGTCATCATCGGCACGGCGGCGGTGAAGAACCCCGGCTTCCTGAAGGACGCCTGCTCGGCCTTCGGCGGCCACATCATCGTCGGCCTCGATGCCAAGGACGGCAAGGTCGCCACCGACGGCTGGAGCAAGCTGACCGGCCATGAAGTGGCGGACCTCGCGCGCAAGTACGAAGACTACGGTGTCGAAGCCATCATCTATACCGACATCGGCCGCGACGGCATGCTGCAGGGGATCAATATCGACGCCACCGTCAAGCTGGCGCAGTCGATGTCGATCCCGGTGATCGCCAGCGGCGGCCTGTCCAACCTGGCGGATATCGACAACCTGTGCGCGGTCGAGGGCGAGGGTGTGGAAGGCGTCATCTGCGGTCGCGCAATCTACTCCGGTGATCTCAACTTTGCCGATGCGCAGGCTCGTGCCGACAAGCTGCGCGACGGCCAGTAAGCCAAACGCAAGCCAACGCGCCCGCGGGCGCAGCCGCTGTCGCACCGGTCACTTGCCGGCGCGGCGGCGGACAAGGACTCTCATGCTAGCCAAACGTATCATCCCCTGCCTGGACGTGACCAACGGGCGGGTGGTCAAGGGCGTCAATTTCGTCGAGCTGCGCGATGCGGGCGATCCCGTGGAAATCGCGCGCCGCTATGACGAACAGGGCGCCGACGAAATCACATTCCTCGACATCACCGCCACCAGCGACGGGCGCGACCTGATGCTGCACATCATCGAGGACGTCGCCTCGCAAGTTTTCATCCCGTTGACGGTCGGCGGCGGCGTGCGCACGGTTGAAGATGTGCGGCGCCTGCTCAATGCCGGCGCGGACAAGATCAGCGTCAACTCGTCGGCTATTGCCAATCCGCAGCTGGTGTCCGACGCCACGGCCAAATATGGTTCGCAGTGCATCGTGGTGGCGATCGACGCCAAGCGCAGCTCCGCCCCGGGCGAGCCGTCGCGCTGGGAAGTCTTCACCCATGGCGGGCGCAAGGCGACCGGCCTGGACGCGGTCGAATGGGCCCGCGAGATGGCCGCACGCGGCGCCGGCGAGATCCTGCTGACCAGCATGGACCGCGACGGCACCAAGAGCGGGTTCGACCTGGAACTGACCCGTGCCGTCAGCGACGCAGTGCCGGTGCCGGTGATTGCCTCGGGCGGCGTCGGCGGGCTGCAGGACCTCGCCGACGGCATCACCAAGGGCCGCGCCGACGCGGTGCTGGCCGCCAGCATCTTCCACTACGGCGAGCATACCGTGGGCGAAGCCAAGGCATTCATGGCCCGCGAGGGCATTCCCGTGCGGATCTGATCATGGCAAAGAAGTGGCTCAACAAGGTCAAGTGGGACGATAACGGCCTGGTGCCGGTGATCGTGCAGGAAATGGGTTCGAACGACGTGCTGATGTTCGCGTTCATGAACCGCGACGCGCTGCAACGCACGGTGGAACTGGGCGAGGCCGTGTTCTGGTCGCGCTCGCGCAAGCGCCTGTGGCACAAGGGCGAAGAGTCCGGCCACGTGCAGAAGGTGCATGAGATCCGCCTCGACTGCGATGAAGATGTGGTGCTGCTCAAGGTCACGCAGGTCGACAGCATCGCCTGCCATACCGGGCGCCATTCCTGCTTCTTCCAGAAATTCGAGGGCGATGCGGAAGCGGGCGACTGGCAGACCGTCGAGCCCGTGTTGAAGGACCCTGCACAGATCTATAGCAAGCCATGACCGACTCCCGACCGAGCAGCAGCGATGTGCTGGCGCGCGTGGCCGAAGTGCTCGAATCGCGCAAGCCCGCCAATGGCGGCGACCCCGCCAAATCCTATGTTGCCAAGCTGTACAGCAAGGGCGACGACGCCATCCTGAAGAAGATCGGCGAGGAAGCCACCGAAACCGTGATGGCGGCCAAGGATGCGCGCGCTGCTGGCCACACCGGCACCGAGGCCGGCAAGCTGGTCTATGAAGTGGCGGACCTGTGGTTCCACACCCTGGTGTTGCTGGCAAACTTCGGGCTGGGCCCCGGCGACGTGGTCAACGAACTGGCGCGGCGCGAAGGCCTCTCCGGCCTCGAAGAAAAGGCCCGGCGCAAGGAAGAGGGATGACCGGCTGACCAGTCGCTGTGCTGGCCAGTCTCCCGCCTGCCGCGAGGCAGGCCATCGCAGAACAAGGGCAAACATGGCGAACGACTACACCGCGCAGGTTACAGGCCCCAGCGGCGAACAACAGAGCAGCCTGCGCAAGCTGCTGCATATCCTGTACGCGCTGTACGCAATCTTCTGGCTGACCGGCGGCATTACCGCGCTGATCGCCATCGTCATCGACTACGTCAAGCGCGACGACGCGCGCGGTTCGCTGTATGCCTCGCACTTCGCCTGGCAGATCCGCTCGTTCTGGTGGTCGGTGGTTTGGGCGGTGCTGGGCGGCGTGCTCTTCGCCACCGTGGTGCTGATGCCGCTGGCGTTTGCGGCCTGGGGCGTGCTGTCGCTATGGATGCTGTATCGTATCGTAAAGGGCTGGCTGTACCTCAACGACAGCAAGCCGATGTACCCGGATCAGCCGTTCTGATGCCGGGCGGACCCGATACCATCCGGGTGCAGGGTTCGCCGCAATGAAATTTTCATGAACGTTCAGGATAATTGCATCTTCTGCAAGATCGTGGCCGGCCAGATACCGTCGCGCAAGGTGTACGAAGACGACGACATGGTGGCCTTCCACGATATCCATCCCAAGGCCCCGGTACACTTGCTGGTCATCCCCAAGTCGCATGTCGACTCGCTGGCCGATTGCGGCGCCGGCGAAGGAGAGGTGCTTGCTAGAATGATGCTGAAGGTGCCTGAACTGGCGCGCGCGGCAGGCTGTGGCAACGGTTTCCGGACGGTGATCAATACCGGACCGGACGGCGGCCAGGAAATCTACCACCTGCACCTGCATGTGCTCGGTGGGCCGCGCCACCAGTGGAAGGGACCGCTGCCCTGACCGGGCAGCCTTGGCATGGAAGCGCCCGCGGCGGCAACGCCTGGGCAAATGCTGCGCCGGCAACCGTCGCCCGGCGCGGCCATAACGGGACGGAACAACGGGTCCGGGCGACTATGACTACGCCCGAGGCTTCATCAGGAGCAAGAGATGGGTTCGTTTAGCATTTGGCACTGGCTGATCGTGCTGGTGATCGTCATGCTTGTGTTCGGCACCAAAAAACTGCGCAATATCGGCCAGGACCTGGGCGGCGCGGTCAAGGGTTTCAAGGATGGCATGAAGGATGGCGAAGACAAGGACAAGTCGGCTCAGGCCACCCAGTCCAAGGAATTGCGCGACTCCACCACCATCGATGTCGAGGCCAAGGAAAAGTCGCGCCAGCAGCAGTAAGCCGGCGGTGAGCCGTCCCCTTCCCGTGATTGTGGCTGCCTGCGCGCAGCCCCGCGTCTTTGCTGTCTTTCGCATGATGTCCGCATGATTGATCTCGGCATTTCCAAGCTGGCGCTGATCGGTGCCGTGGCACTGATCGTGATTGGTCCCGAGCGGCTGCCCAAGGTCGCACGCACCGTTGGCGCCCTGGTCGGCCGCGCACAACGCTATATCAATGACGTCAAGGCCGAGGTCAGCCGCGAAGTCGAGCTGGAAGAATTGCGCAAGATGCGTTCTGAATTTGAGGAAGCGGCGCGCGACGTCGAGCGCACCATCCACAAGGAAGTCAACGAGCAGACCCAGGCGCTGAACGAGGCGCTCGGCGGCACCGAAGCGAGCACCGAAGGCGTCAGCGCCGGCGGCAACAGCTTCGTGCCCAGCTGGGACGCGGCGCACAAGGCGCACAACGGCCGCAAGAGCTGGCGCGTGAAGCAGGGCGCACGGCCACTGTGGTTCAAGCGCCAGCATAATGTCCGGGTCTGGGTGCAGTCGGGCGCCGCGCGCGTGAAGCGCCACCGTCCGGCCAGCCGGCCGTCCCGTTCCTTCTTCGAGTGAGCACGTTGCGCGGCGACGGGTCGATGGCCCGAGCCAGGGCCGCCGCTGCCATCGCCATGCCCGTCCAACCGCGCCGCGCGAGCGGCACATCGATCCCCAACTTGCCAGCCAGTGCGGCTGAGCGGTTCACGCCATGAGCGACACCCGGTCCCCAGATCCCCAAGACCCGCAAGACGAGTCGCAGCAGGAAACCTTCATTTCCCACCTGATCGAGCTGCGCCAGCGCCTGGTCAAGGCGGTGGCCGGGATCATCCTGGTCTTCGTTTGCCTCGTCTACTGGGCGCCTGTCATCTTCAACCTGTTTGCGGCGCCGCTGATGGAGTCGCTGCCCAAGGGTGGCAAGATGATCGTGACCGACGTCACCGGCTCATTTTTCGTACCGATGAAGGTCACGTTGCTGGTGGCTTTCCTGATCGCGCTGCCATGGGTCCTCTACCAGGTCTGGCAGTTCGTTGCGCCCGGGCTGTACCAGCATGAGAAGCGGCTGATCCTGCCGCTGGTATCGAGCAGCTACATCCTGTTCCTGTGCGGCGTGGCGTTTGCGTACTTCCTGGTGTTCCCAACCGTGTTCCACTTCATGGCGCACTACAACGCGCCGTTGGGCGCGGACATGTCTACGGATATCGACAAATACCTCAGCTTTGCCATGACCACGTTCCTGGCCTTCGGCATCACCTTCGAGGTGCCGGTGGTGGTGATCGTGCTGGTTCGGTTCGGCGTGGTCGAGTTGGAAAAGCTGAAGCAGATTCGCCCGTATGTGATCGTCGGGGCGTTCATCATTGCTGCCATCGTGACGCCCCCGGACGTGCTGTCTCAGTTGCTTCTCGCGGTTCCGCTCGTGATGCTCTATGAACTTGGTCTGCTCATGGCCCGCTTTGTCGGCCGTCCGGCCGGGCAAGCCGAAGCTTCAGGGGAAACACAAACGGATTAGTGCCGCTGAGGCAGGTATTCCTAGCCATCGATCCCCGTTTTTGCACCAAAACGGGGATTTTTTTGCCCGATCGTGTTGTTCGATCACAACAAAAACCGCTGCTAAGCATGGTTTACGCCGAAAAAGCCTTCTGAGGGCTGGGGGGGCTGGCACATAATACGCAGCAGACGTGAATGTAAATACGTCGCCCAAGCACTTGGGCAACCAAGATTTCCCAATCAGTTGACAAGGAAAGTGTCGATATGAAGATGAAACTGTTTGCTGCTGCCGTCGCCGCTCTGGCCGCTGGTGGCGCGTATGCCCAATCGAGCGTAACCCTGTACGGCGTGGCTGACGTTGGCCTCGAGTACAACAGCAATGCCAACGCCGCTGGCGACGACCTGTTCCGTATGGCTTCGGGTAACCAGTCCGGTTCGCGCTGGGGCCTGCGTGGCGTGGAAGATCTGGGCGGCGGCCTGAAGGGCGTGTTCGTCCTGGAAAGCGGTTTCGACCTCGATGACGGCCGTTCGGCCCAAGGCGGTCGTCTGTTCGGTCGTCAAGCCTACGTCGGTGTGCAAAGCCAGTTCGGTTCGCTGCTGCTGGGCCGTCAACAGACCTCGTTCTATGACTTCGGTCTGATCTATGACCCGATGGCCATCTCGTCGCGTTACGGCATCCTGGCACAAGACGCCCAGTTCGCTGCTCGCGCTGACAACACCGTCAAGTACATCGGCACCTTCGGTGGCTTGACCGCTAACGCCTTCTACAGCTTCAACAACAACGGCCAGGAAACCGCTGGTGCGTTCCGCCGCGGCCAACAGTACGGCGCAATGCTGAACTACGCAGCCGGCCCGTTCTCGGTTGGTGCTGCCTACGACGAAATCCACGGCACCGTGTCGGCCGCTGGTGTTGACCAAAGCGGTCAGCGCACCCGCCGTGCTACCGTTGGCGCTAACTACGCCTTCGGTCCGGCCAAGGTCTACGCTGGCTATCGCTGGGCCAAGGCTTTCGACGGCGCCCCGCTGACCGGCGGCACGACGGTCGACAACGGTGTTGTCACCACGTCCACCTCGTCGAACCTGTACTGGCTGGGTCTGGGCTACCAGCTGACCCCGGCGTTCTCGCTGTCGGGCGCTGCGTACTACCAGGACTTCCGCAAGAGCGAAGCCGATCCGTGGCAGTTCGTGATCACGGCCGACTACGCGCTGTCGAAGCGTACCGACGTGTACACCTCGCTGTCGTACGCTCTGAACGACAAGGGCTCGGCCCTGGGCGTGAACGGCTTCAACACCGCCACGACCACCAACGTTCAGCCGAACAAGGATCAGTTCGGTGCTGTGGTTGGTCTGCGCCACAAGTTCTAATCTGATGCGGGCGTAAGCTCGCTTGAGATTGGCTTGCAGAAGGCCGGCGTCCGCAAGGATGCCGGCCTTTTGTCATTTCACGGCGTAGCGCTGTGCGAGCCACTCGACCAAGGATGGGCCGCTCGCGGGGCCAATCGAGGCTTGCGGCCGTGGCACGCGTGGAGGTGCCGTCCGGATGAGCACTTGGTACGGCCCGCTCGGGCGCTTCTGCCTTGGATCCGCCGCAACTTCGCGGGGGACCGGTGCTTGCCCTTTGTAGTGGCCGACGTATGGGCGGTTTTTGTCACGAGTAGCTAACCGCGACGGAAAGATATGGCAGCAAGCGCCTCAGGGTAATCAATCAGGCGCTCACAACCGACGCTTCAATCCCAACGCACAAAAAAACCCCGTCATCGCTGACGGGGCTCTTTGGAGACGGGGCTGGGAGGTAACGGCCCGGCCTCACTCCTCTTCATCAAACGGCAAGACCCTACGCGGCGGCGGTGGCCGCTTTCCGATCGTCACCGTCAGATCGGCAGGCTTTCCGCGACGGATCACGGTCATCTTGATGTCTACGCCCGGCTTGAGCTGCGCAATGGCATTGAGCAGCGCCGTTGTGTCAGTGATCGAAAGACCGTCAACCTTGGTCAGGACATCGCCCGGCTTCACGCCTGCCTTGTCGGCCGGCCCACCCTGGACCACCGCGGCGATCAGTGCGCCTTCCTTGGCATCCAGCCCGAAGGACTCGGCAATCTCCGGCGTCATATCCTGCGGCTCGACGCCGATCCAGCCGCGCGTGACGCTTCCGGTGGAAATAATCGACTCCATCACTTGCTTGGCTGTCGATACCGGTATCGCGAAGCCGATCCCGAGCGAACCGCCCGAACGCGAGTAGATCGCCGTATTGATGCCCAGCAGGTTGCCCTGTGCGTCGACCAGCGCGCCGCCCGAGTTGCCCGGGTTGATCGCCGCGTCGGTCTGGATGAAGTTTTCGAAGGTATTGATGCCGAGATGGCTGCGCCCCAGCGCCGACACGATGCCCATCGTCACCGTCTGGCCCACGCCGAACGGGTTGCCGATCGCCAGCACCACATCGCCGACCTTGACGTTCTCCAGTCGGCCCAGTGTGATCGCGGGCAGGTCCTTCAGCGTCACCTTCAGCACAGCCAGGTCGGTCTCCGGGTCGGAGCCGACGACCTTGGCGTTGGCCTTGCGGCCGTCTGTCAGGGCAATCTCGATCTCGTCGGCGCCATCCACCACGTGGTGGTTGGTTAGAATGTAACCCTCGGCACTGACGATCACGCCCGATCCCAGGCTCGATACCGGCTCCTGCCGTTCAGGCAGGCGGTCGCCAAAGAAGAAGCGGAACCACGGATCCTCGGCCTGCGGGTTGGGCGAGCGCTTGTTGCCGTTCTTGCTGGTAAAGATGTTGACCACCGCCGGCATGGCGGATTGGGCCGCTTCACTGTAAGACCCTTCGGCGGCCGGGCCGGAGACGTTAGGCACGACTTCCTTCAGCGCCACAATGGGCGACCCAGACTGGACCGCGACGCGCCCCCTCTGCAGCCAATCCGGCTTGAGCGTTGCCACGACGAACCAGACCGCCAGCACGACGGTGACAGCCTGGGCAAAGAACAGCCAAAAGCGCCGCAACATATTGGAGTTTTGAGCAGAAAATGAAAACAAAAGAGCTTGAATTGTACTTGAACGCCCTGTTGGAGGTTTCCCGTTACAAGGACTATTGTCCCAACGGGCTGCAAGTGCAAGGTCGCCCGGAAGTCACTCACATCATCACCGGCGTCACGGCGAGCCTGGCGCTGGTCGAGGCCGCTGCCGAAGCCGGCGCCGATGCCATCCTGGTCCATCACGGCTATTTCTGGAAAAACGAAGATGCGCGTGTGGTCGGGCAGAAGCACGCGCGCTTGAAGCGGTTGCTTGGCGCCGACATCAACCTGTTCGCCTTCCACCTGCCGCTGGACAACCATCCGGAATTCGGCAACAACGCGCAGCTCGGGCTGCAGCTCGGCTTCACACCGACCGGACGCTTCAGCGATGACCAACTCGGCTGGACCGGCACCTTGCCCGCGCCGATGCCGCTGTCTGCCCTGGCAGCGCATGTTGGTGGCGTGCTCGGGCGAGAGCCGCTGGCCATTGGCGAGCCGGAGCAGATGATCCGCACGATCGGCTGGTGCACGGGTGGGGCGCAAGGCTACTTCGATGCGGCGGTGGCGGCTGGCGTCGATGCTTACCTGAGTGGCGAGGTCTCGGAGCAGACCACGCACCTTGCGCGCGAGAGCGGCGTGGCATATCTGGCAGCTGGTCATCACGCCACCGAGCGCTATGGCATCCGCTCACTGGGCGAGCATGTGGCGCAACGCTTCGGATTGCGGCACACGTTCATCGATATTCCCAATCCCGTCTGACGCAAAACAATACGGCCCCATCGGGGCCGTATTATCGTTCTGGACTCAGCGCGTCTTGAGGGCGTCGCGGATCTCGCGCAGCAGTACCACTTCTTCAGGCGGTGCGGCCGGGGCCGGGGGCGGTTCCTTCTCGCGCATCTTGTTGAAGGCGCGCACCATCATGAAGATGATGAAGGCCAGGATCACAAAGTTGACAACGATAGTCAGGAAATTTCCATAGGCAAATACGGGCACACCTGCCTTCTTCAACGCATCCAACGTCATTGGCGTTCCAGGCGGTGGATCGGCCAGCGTGACAAACATACTAGAAAAGTCCAGCTTGCCGACGATGCGGCCCACTACCGGCATGATCAGGTCATTGACCACTGAATCAACAATCTTCCCGAATGCAGCGCCGATGATCACACCGACCGCAAGGTCGATGACATTGCCGCGCATTGCGAAGGTCCTGAATTCCGAGATCATGCCCATGGGGGGTTCTCCTTCTTGTTGCTAGCGATGAACGGTATCAAGCTATCAGCCTGCCGCATCACTGCCCTGAAAGCAAGTCTGGTGGCGGCTTTCCGGCTTGCATGTCCGATTATCGCGCATGGACAAGGCAATTTGCGCCTATCTAGCGCGCAGATGTCTAAGGTACACTTTATGGTTGACGCAAAATCTAAATTGACTTCCCCTGGGGTTTGGAATGAGTGACCAGCAAGACGTGAAGAGCGTGGATAAAGGTCGCCGCAATTGGTTGATCGCGACATCCGTCGCCGGCGGCGTCGGAGGCGTAGCGGTAGCGGTTCCTTTCGTCAGTACCTTTGCACCATCGGAGAAAGCCAAGGCCGCGGGCGCGCCAGTTGAAGCAGATATCGGTGCGCTGAAGCCGGGCGAGATGATGACTGTCGAATGGCGCGGCAAGCCGGTCTGGATCATGAAGCGGACCGAGGAACAACTGGCATCGCTGAAGAAGACGGACGGCGAGGTGGCCGATCCGGATTCCGAGATTCCGTTTACCATGCAGACGCCGGACTACTGCAAGAACGAAACCCGTTCGCGTGCGGAACACAAGGACGTACTGGTCGTGGTCGGCATCTGTTCCCACCTCGGCTGTTCGCCTTCCGGCCCCTTTGCTTCCGGTGCCAATCCCCAACTCGGCGCCGATCCCGGTTTCCTTTGCCCTTGCCATGGCTCCACGTTCGACCTGGCCGGGCGCGTCTTCAAGAACAAGCCGGCTCCGCAGAATCTCGATGTTCCCCCCTACCAATTCCTGACTGACACCAAAATCGTGATCGGCAAGGATGAGAAAGGAGAAGCCTGATCATGGCGGCCGAAAAACAAGTCAAGACGACCGGCCTGATGGGCTGGATCGACGCCCGCTTCCCGGCAACGCAACTGTGGGAAGACCACCTTTCCAAGTACTACGCGCCGAAGAACTTCAATTTCTGGTACTTCTTCGGTTCGCTCGCGCTGCTGGTGCTGGTGATCCAGATCGTCACGGGTATTTTCCTGGTGATGAACTACAAGCCGGACGGCACGCTCAACGCCGCCGGCATTCCCGTGGCCTTCGCCAGCGTGGAATACATCATGCGCGAAGTCCCGTGGGGCTGGCTGGTGCGCTACATGCATTCGACCGGCGCCTCGGCCTTCTTTGTCGTGGTCTACCTGCATATGTTCCGCGGACTGCTGTACGGTTCGTACCGCAAGCCGCGTGAACTGGTCTGGATCTTCGGCTGCCTGATCTTCCTGTGCCTGATGGCGGAAGCCTTCATGGGCTACCTGCTGCCGTGGGGCCAGATGTCGTACTGGGGCGCGCAGGTGATCGTGAACCTGTTCTCGGCGATTCCGGTGATCGGCCAGGACCTCTCGCTGTTTATCCGCGGCGACTACGTGGTGAGCGATGCAACGCTGAACCGCTTCTTCTCGTTCCACGTCATCGCGGTGCCGCTGGTGCTGCTGGCACTGGTCATTGCACACATCATCGCGCTGCATGAAGTGGGCTCGAACAACCCGGATGGCGTTGAGATCAAGGCCAAGAAGGACGAGAACGGCGTGCCGCTGGATGGCATCCCCTTCCACCCGTACTACTCGGTGCACGACACGCTGGGCGTTGCCGGCTTCCTGATCATCTTCTCGGCGGTGATCTTCTTCTTCCCGGAAGTGGGCGGCTATTTCCTGGAGCACAACAATTTCTTCCCGGCTGATCCGCTGAAGACGCCGCCGCATATCGCGCCGGTCTGGTACTTCACGCCGTTCTACTCGATGCTGCGCGCCACCACGTCGAACTTCCTGCCGATCCTGTGGGTGTTCTTCGCGCTGCTGCTCGGCATGGTGTTCCTGCGCAGCAAGGACGCACGCGTCAAGATCGGTGCGATCGCCATCGCCGTGATCCTGGCCGTGGGCTTCTACTTCATCGACGCCAAGTTCTGGGGCGTGCTGGTGATGGGCGGCTCGGTCGTGATCCTGTTCTTCCTGCCGTGGCTGGACTGCTCGCCGGTCAAGTCCATCCGCTATCGTCCCGCTTTCCACAAGACCATCCTGATCGTCTTTGTGGTGGTGTTCCTGGTGCTCGGCTATCTCGGCGTGCAACCGCCGTCGCCGGTTGGTGAGAAGGTGTCGCAGCTTGGTACGCTGCTGTACTTCGCCTTCTTCCTGACCATGCCGCTGTGGAGCCGTGCCGGCGAGTTCAAGCCGGTGCCGGAGCGTGTCACGTTCCATCCGCACTGAGCGACGCGAACCCCGACAAGAGCACAAGGACACAAGATGAAAAAGCTGCTTTCGATCATCGCGCTGGCCGGCGCCTGTTTTGCCGGCGCGCCTGCCATGGCTTCAGAGGGAGGCTTCCCGCTGGAGCCGGCACCGGTGAACACTGCCGACCTGTCGTCGCTGCAGCGCGGCGCCAAGCTGTTCGTCAACTACTGCCTGAACTGCCATGGCGCATCGATGATGCGCTACAACCGGCTCAAGGACATTGGTCTCACTGACGACCAGATCCGCCAGAACCTGCTGTTCACCGCGGACAAGGTCGGCGAGACCATGACCATCGCCATGCAGCCGAAGGAAGCCAAGGCCTTCTTCGGCGCGCAGCCGCCGGACCTGTCGGTGATTGCGCGTGCCCGCGGCGACGACTGGCTCTATACCTACCTGCGCACCTTCTACCGTGACGACAGCCGCGCCACGGGCTGGAACAACCTGGTGTTCCCGAGCGTCGGCATGCCGCACGTGCTGTGGGAGCTGCAGGGCCAGCGCGCCGCGAAGTTCACGGAAGTGGAAGAGCACGGCGAGAAGGTCCACAAGTTCGCCGGCTTCGAGCAACTGAGCGCGGGCAAGATGAGCAAGGTCGAGTATGACCAGGCCACCGCCGACCTGGTCGGCTTCCTGGACTGGATGGCCGAACCCGCGCAGAACCACCGCAAGCGCCTTGGCGTGTGGGTGCTGCTGTTCCTGGGCATGTTCACCGTCTTCGCGTGGCGCCTGAACGCGGCCTACTGGAAGGATGTGAAGTAAGTCTCGCTGGTGGCGGCCCGGAGCCGGCAGCCACGCCGAAGGCCAGATGCGGACGTTGCGAAAGCAGCATCGCTCTGGCCTTTTTCATTGGATGGGATGATCAAACATGCCTTGGCAAGTGGATCAAGTGCCACTTATTTGCTTTTCGGTGTCCGCTTTTGGCAGAATGGCAGACCTTACCGTCCGACCCAGCTCCGGCTAAGCCCAAGGAATCCAACCATGATGGTGTTGTATTCGGGTACGACTTGCCCGTTTTCCCAACGTTGCCGCCTTGTCCTGTTCGAAAAGGGCATGGATTTTGAAATCCGCGACGTCGACCTGTTCAACAAGCCCGAAGATATTTCGGTGATGAACCCCTACGGCCAGGTGCCCATCCTGGTCGAGCGCGACCTCATCCTGTATGAGTCGAACATCATCAACGAATACATCGACGAGCGCTTCCCGCACCCGCAGCTGATGCCGGCCGACCCGGTCCAGCGCGCCCGCGCCCGACTGTTCCTGTTCAACTTTGAAAAGGAACTGTTCACGCACGTGTACACGCTCGAGAACGAAAAGGGCAAGGCCGCGGAGAAGAACCACGAACGCGCCCGCGCCGCGATCCGCGACCGTTTGACGCAGCTCGCGCCGATCTTCGTCAAGAACAAGTACATGCTGGGCGAAGAGTTCTCGATGCTTGACGTCGCCATCGCGCCGCTGCTGTGGCGCCTGGACCACTACGGCATCGAACTGTCGAAGAACGCCGCGCCGCTGCTGAAGTATGCTGAACGCATTTTCAGCCGTCCCGCGTACATCGAAGCGCTCACCCCCTCCGAGAAGGTGATGCGCCGCTAATCGGCACCGGCCCGAAGGCATCCCGCCCTCGGGCCACACGGCGCCACTGGAAGCACAATGCCTGAAACCTCCACCAAGCCTTACCTGATCCGCGCCATTTATGAGTGGTGCACGGATAACGGCTTCACGCCGTACGTCGCCGTGTTCGTCGATGCCAACACCAACGTGCCGCGCGAGTTCGTGAAGAACAACGAGATCGTGCTCAACGTGAGCTTCGATGCCACCAGCGGCCTGGATATGGGCAACGAGTGGATCACCTTCAGTGCACGCTTCGGCGGTGTCTCGCGCAAGATCGACGTTCCCGTCGAGAACGTACTGGCCATCTACGCCCGCGAAAACGGGCAGGGCATGGCCTTCCCGGTCGAGCGCAGCGTGCCGGAAACGCAGGCGGCCACCGAACGCGAAAACAACCCGCCGCCCAAGCTGGCGCCGGTGGAAGCCGAAACCCCGGCCACCACCGCCGACTCCGGCCCGGGCGACGACGAAACGCCGCCTCCGGTACCGCGCATCGGCGGCAAGAAGCCAGCGTTGAAGGTAGTGAAGTAAGCCATCCCAAAGTGGGCTGCGATGCAGTAGAATCGCGGTCTGCACCAGACATGCCGGCTTAGCTCATCAGGTAGAGCAGTTGATTTGTAATCATCAGGTGGCGGGTTCGAGTCCTGCAGCCGGCACCATTAAGAGAACGGGCTACGCGACAAACGCGTAGCCCGTTTTGTTTTTTGCCAGCGGGCAGCGTTGGGCGCGGAGCGAAAGGTTGGGCTGGAGACCGGGGGACCGCTTCAACCCTTCAGGTACATATTCAGCCGTTCTGCCGCATTGCGCAGATGGGTTTCCGCGGCCTCCGCCGCGCGCGCTGAATCGCCGGCGGCGATGGCGTCGTAGATGGCCTTGTGCTCCTGCTGCACGGCCTCGATCAGGTCGGCATGCTGCGCCTTGGTGTTGCTGCGTGCCTGCCGGATGACGCGCCTCGCGCCATGCTCCAGGTGCTCCGACAAGGCCCGGAAATGCGGGTTGTGCGTGGCGTCCACGATCGCCTGGTGAAAGGCAAAGTCCTCCTCGTCGCCAAGCCGGTCGTTGGCGATCTCGTATTCCATGCCGATCAGTGCGCGCTTGATGCGCTTGAGGTCTTCCGGCGAGCGGCGCATGGCGGCAAACCGGGTAGCGGCCACCTCGATGGTCACCAGTAGTTCCATCACCATCGCCAGCGAGTCCTTCTCGTCGATGGTGACGTCCTGCATCCGGAATGCCTGCTTCTGGCTGCGCTCGGTGACAAACACGCCGCTGCCCGCCCGTGACGACACCAGCCCCTCGCTCTTGAGCTGCGAGAGGGCTTCCCGTACCACCGCGCGGCTGCACGAGAACTGTTCGCAAAGGTCGCGCTCGCTGGGCAGCCGATCGCCGACGGCGAACTCGCCGGCCTGGATGGCTTGTGTCAGCCGCGACGCGATCTCGTCGGGCAGGTGCCTGGGCTCGGGGTAGAACGATGTCCCTTCCGCGCGTCTGGGTGTCTTCAGCACTTGGGCAGATCCCCTCGATGTCATGTTTTTTCTCCCTCGGACGGGCGCTTGATGCCTGGCATGGGTCGGTGTGCCGTAACTGGTCTTACAGGTTAATGTAGCACGCCCGGCGCGTTACTCTCCCGGAAATTGCGGGCCCCGTGGAAACCCTAGATCCGGCTATACAGCATTGACTGCATGGGAGTGACTACCTATATTTCACTGGTCTGACCACTTTTCATAGTGGTCGGGCCAATTTGGAGGGGCCGATCCAGGCCAGATCCGCAAGACCATCAAAAGCATCAAAAGAGGAGACAACCATGAGCGGTAGCCGTTTTCCCAGTCGTCTTGTCGCTTGCGCGGCCCTTTCGCTGCTGGGGGGCGCCGCAAACGCGGCTCCGGTCAAGATCGCCATCGTGGAGACGTTGTCGGGGCCGCAAGCCTCCACCGGCCTGATGTTCCGTACCGCGGCGCGTTATGCGATCGACAAGGTCAATGCCGCAGGGGGCTGGAACGGCGAACCGCTGCAACTGGTCGAGTACGACAACCAGGGCGGCCCCGCCGGCGCCGCCGACAAGCTCAAGGCCGCCATTGCCGATGGCGTGCAGATCGTGGTCCAGGGGGCATCGTCGGCGGTATCGGGCCAGTTGACCGAGGACGTGCGCAAGTACAACCTGCGCAATCCCGGCAAGGAGATCCTGTTCCTCAACGTCGGCGGCGAAGCGCTGGAGCTGACCGGCGAGAAATGCCACTTCTACCATTTCAAATTCGCCACCAACGCCGAGATCCGCGTCAAGGCGCTGGTCGGCGCGATGAAGCCGCTCAACGCGCTCGGCACGCGCGTGTACTCCATCAACCAGAACTATTCCTGGGGCATGGACATGGAGAAGGCGATCGCCAAGGATGCGGCGGCGGGCGGCTACCAGGTGGTGGAAAAGACGCTGCACGACGTCAACAAGGTGCAGGACTTCTCGCCTTACGTGGCCAAGATTGCCGCGACCAAGGCCGATACCGCGATGACCGGCAACTGGTCGAACGATTTGCTGTTGCTGATGAAGTCCACCAAGGCGGCAGGCCTCAAGACCCGCTTCGCCACGGTGTTCCTGGACCAGCCGGGTAATCTCGGCAACGCTGGCGACGTGGCGCTCGGCCACTATGTCGCCCATCCGTTCAATCCGGAAGCGGGCGGCGGCGACGGCGAGAAGTTCGCCAGCGACTTCAAGGCCAAGGCAGGGCATCTGCCCGCGTATGTCGAGCCGCAGGCGGTGTTCGGCATCGAGATGCTGGGCCAGGCCCTGAAGACGGTCAAGCCCGAGAACGGCAAGCTCAATGTCACCGCGCTGGCCAAGTCGCTGGAGAAGGCCACGCTCAAGGGGCCGCTGGGTGAACTGAGCATGCGCGCCGACGACCACCAGGTGCTGCTGCCGATGGTGGTGTCGGTGGTCAGCAAGGACGCCCGGTTCAAGGTGGACGGCACCGACATGGGCTTCAAGCCGGTGAAGACCTTCTCTGCCGCGGAAGCCGCCACGCCGCCGCAGGCCAGCTGCAAGATGCAGCGACCAGCCTAGCCCTCTTCCCCCGCGTCCGCGGCCCGCAGGGGCCGCACCCGCCACGCGCGCACGGGCTGGTCCCGGCGTGCGGCGGCCCGGCTCGTCCCCAGGAAGCGCACATGGAATACTTCATCGTCTCGCTGCTCAACGGCGCCATCTACGGCCTTCTGCTGTTCATGGTTTCCGCCGGCCTGACGCTCATCTTCGGCATGATGGGCGTGCTCAACTTTGCCCATGCATCGTTCTACATGCTGGGTGCCTACCTTGCCTTCACGCTGCAGGGCGTGATCGGCTTCTGGCCGGCCATCGTGGTGTCGCCGCTGCTGGTGGGACTGGTCGGCGTGGCCGTGGAGCGCTTTTTCCTGCGCCGTGTCCATCACCACGGCCATGCCCATGAACTGCTGCTCACGTTCGGCCTGTCGTTCATCATCGCCGAGCTGGTCAAGCTGTTCTTCGGCAACTTCCCGGTCGACTACCGGGTGCCCGCGTCGCTGGATTTCGCCGCGTTCCACGTGGGCGCGTCTACCTACCCGTTCTACCGCGTCTTCATGGGCATCGTGGCCATCGCGATGTTCGTCGTCATCTACCTGCTGCTGACCCGCACCCGCGTCGGCATCGTGGTGCGCTCGGCCATCTACAAGCCACGCATGGCCGAGGCGCTGGGCCACAACGTGCCGCTGGTGTTCATGGGCGTGTTCGGCATCGGCGCGGCGCTGGCCGGCCTGGCCGGGGCGGTGGCGGGCGCCTTCTATACCACCAACCCCAACATGGCGCTGGAACTTGGCGTGCTGGTTTTCGTCGTGGTCGTGGTCGGCGGCCTCGGCTCGCTGGAGGGCGCCATGGTGGCTTCGTTGCTGATCGGCCTGATGACGGCGCTGTCGGTCGGCGTGGACCGCAGCCTGGCCGACCTGCTGGCGCTGGTGGGCGCGGGCGACTGGGCCAGGGAGGCAGGCGGACTGCTGACCCTCAAGCTGTCCAGCCTGTCGGCAACGATCCCGTTCGCGCTGATGTTGCTGATCCTGCTGTGCCGTCCGTCCGGCCTGATGGGCGAGAAGGAGTAAGCATGCGTCATTCCCGCAATATCCTGTTGGCGCTGGCCGTCGCCGCGCTGGTCGCGGCCCCGGCGGTGCTGTCGCCTTCGCTGGTCAACGCCACCATCCAGATGCTGATCGCGGTGTTGTTCGCGATGGCCTTCAACCTGCTCAGCGGCCAGGGCGGCATGCTTTCGTTCGGCCATGCGGCGTACTTCGGCGTGGGCGCCTTTGCCACCGTCCATGCGATGCATGCCGTGGGCGGCAACGGCCTGCTGCCCACGCCGCTGCTGCCGCTGGCGGGCGGCGCGGCCGGGCTTGCCGTCGGCCTGGTCGCCGGCTGGTTCGCCACCAAGCGCACCGGTGTCTACTTCGCCATGATCACGCTGGCGCTGGCCGAGCTGCTGCATGCGCTGGCGCCGCACATCAAGAGCTGGTTCGGGGGCGAAGCCGGCATCTCCACCATGCGCATGCCGGCCTGGGGCCTGACCTTCGGCGACAGCAACCAGGTCTACTACCTGACGCTGGCCTGGGTGGTGCTGTCGCTGGCGCTGCTCTACCTGTACACGCTGACGCCGGTCGGCCGCCTGACACTGGGCCTGCGCGAGAACGCCAACCGGCTGCGCTTCCTCGGCTACGACATCCATCGGCTCGGCGTGCTGGTGTTTGCCATCTCCACGATGTTCTCGGGCATTGCCGGCGGCCTGCAGGCCATCAACATGGAGGCCGCCAACTATGTCGTGTTCGAGTCGAGCGTCTCCGCGGCGGTGGTGCTCAATAGCTATATCGGCGGCGTCAAGGTGTTCCTGGGGCCCGCGCTCGGTGCGGCGCTGATGACTTTCTTCGGCTACGCGGTGTCCGACCTGACGCGCTCGTGGCTGCTGTACCAGGGCATCGTATTCGTGCTGGTGATGCTGTTCATGCCGGCCGGCATCTCGGGCCTGCTGACCTGGTGGATCGCCGGCAGCAAGACTTATGGCGCGCGCCGCCTGCTGCCGATCGCCGCCGCCTTCGTCGCCGCCACGCTGCTGCTGGCGGGCGGCACCGTGTTCAGCGTGGAACTGCTGCAGCGCTTCTTCTCGCAGGACTATCGCGCGCTGGCCGCGCTGAACGGCGGCGCCGGCTGGCCGCCGATCCCGCTGTTCGGCCGCGAATGGGCGCCGCTGTCGCCGCTGACGTGGCTGCCACCGGCGGTGCTGGTGGGCGCGGGCACACTGCTGGCACGCCATGCCAGCCAGCGCTGGCAACGGCTGCGCGAGGACGCTGACACCACGGACGTCGCCGCCGGCGATGCCATCGAGGCCGGGAGGAACCCAGCATGACTGCATCCCCCATCCTGTCGCTGCGCGGGCTGCGCAAGTCGTTCGGCGACGTCGACATCATCCGCGGCGTCGACCTGGACATCGTGCCGGGCGAGCGCCACGCGCTGATCGGTCCCAACGGCGCCGGCAAGTCCACGCTGTTCCACCTGATTTCCGGGCGCCTGCCGCTCACGCGCGGCGAGATCCTGCTCGGCGGCAAGCCGATCCACGGCCTCTCGCCGCAGGACATCAACCGCCGTGGCCTGGCTCGTTCGTTCCAGATCACCAATATCTTCGCCGGCCTGACCGTGTTCGAGAACCTGCGTCTGGCGCTGATGCGCCGGCATGGCCTCCAGTACACGCTGTGGAAGTTCGCCCACAAGGCGCGCGCGGTCAACGAGGAGGCCGTGCACCTGCTGGAGCAGGTGCGGCTCGCGCGCCGTGCGCAGGCGATTGCCGGGGAGCTGTCTTACTCGGAGCAGCGTTCGCTGGAAATCGCCATGACGCTGGCATCCGATCCGCAGCTGATCATGCTCGACGAGCCCATGGCCGGCATGTCGCACGAGGAGACCAGCTACACCGCGGGGCTGATCCGCGAGGTCACGCAGGGCCGCACGCTGATGATCGTGGAGCACGACATGGACGTGGTGTTCTCGCTCAGCGACCGCATCAGCGTGCTGGTCTACGGTGAGATCGTCGCTACCGGCACCCCCGATGAAATCCGCAACAACGCCCGCGTGAAGGAAGCCTACCTGGGCGAGGAGGTCAGCGTATGAACCCCGCACCGCTGCTGTCGGTGGAAAAGCTGCACGCGCACTACGGCAAGAGCCACATCCTGCATGGCGTGGATTTCCAGGTCGGCCAGGGCGAGGTGGTGAGCCTGCTCGGCCGCAACGGCGCCGGCCGCTCGACCACGCTCAAGGCCATCATGGGGCTGGTGCCGCCCTCGGCCGGGCACATCCGCCTGCGCGGCCGCGACCTGACCGGCGCGCGCTCGTACGCCATCTGCCGCAGCGGCATCGCCTATGTGCCCGAAGAGCGCGAGGTGTTCGCCAACCTGACCGTCGACGAGAACCTGCGCATGGGCGAGCAGCGCGCGCCGCAGGGCGCGCCGCAGTGGACCGTGGCGCAGATGTTCGACTACTTCCCGCGCCTCAAGGAGCGCCGCAACACCAGGGCCGGCAGCCTGTCCGGCGGCGAGCAGCAGATGCTGACGATGTGCCGCTCGCTGCTGGGCAACCCGCTGGTGATGCTGATCGACGAGCCGACCGAAGGCCTGGCGCCCAAGATCGTCGCCGTGGTCGGCGAGGCCATCCGCGACATCCATCGGCGCGGCGTCTCGGTGGTGCTGGTGGAGCAGAAGCTCGCCATCGCGCTCAAGGTGTCGAGCCGCGTCTGCGTGATGGGCCACGGCCGCATCGTGTTTGAAGGCACCCCGGAACAACTGACCTCCAACCCCCAACTACTCAAGGACTGGCTCGCGGTATGAACGCCCCTTCTTTTACCGGATTTCCCGACGCGCAAGCGTTTGCCCCGGCCCGCTACCCGGGCCTGGAAGGCAAGGTGGTGCTCAACACCGGCGGCGCAAGCGGCATCGGGCGCGCCATGGCCCACGGCTTCGCGCGCCACGGTGCGCGGCTGGTGCTGCTGGACCTGAATGCCGAGGGGCTGGCCGCTACCCGGAGCGAACTGGAGGCGGCCTTTCCCGGCGTGCAGGTGCTGACCGTGCAGGCGTCGATTACCGACGACGAGGCGGTCGAGCGCGCGTGCGCCGAGGCCGATGCGCGCTTCGGCCGCATCGACATCCTGCTCAACAACGCCGGCATCTCGATGAACAAGGCGTCGATCACGCTGACGCCGGCCGAGTGGCGCCGCGCCATCGACATCGATCTCTCCGGGGTCTTCTACTGCACCCAGGCCGCCGCGCGCCGCATGATCCGCCAGAACGGCGGGGTGATCCTGAGCACGGCGTCGATGTGGGGGCTGGTGTCGTCGGCCAACCGGCTGGCCTATTGCGCGGCCAAGGCCGGCGTGGTGTCGCTGACCAAGTCGCTGGCGGCCGAATGGGCGCAGCACAATATCCGCGTCAATGCCGTTTGTCCGGGCTATACGCGCACCGCGCTGACCGACACGCTGATCGAGCGCCGCGCGCTGGACGCCGAGGCGCTGATGGCGCGCACGCCGCTGCGCCGCTTCGGCACGCCCGAGGAGATGGCCGAGGTGGCGCTGTTCCTGGCGTCGGACGCGGCCGCGTTCATCACCGGCCAAGCGCTGGTCTCCGACGGCGGTTGGACGGCCGACGGCTTCTGAGCCCGGGCGGCCCCGTCCCTACGATCCGAACATCCTGAACTAAGGACTATTCCATGTCTGAATGCATCGCCCTGCAACCTGGCGCCGACTGGGTCGAGTTGCGCACCACGGAGGAAGACTGGGCCAACGCGGCTCCCGGCCTGCTGGGCACCATGCTGACCCACATGCACCTGATCCGCGGCTTCGAAGAAGCCGTGCTGGAGCTGGCCGCCGAGGGGCTGGTCCACGGGCCGGCGCACTCCAGCATCGGGCAGGAGGGCGGCGCGGCCGGCTCCATCGTCGGTCTGACCGGCGCGGACCAGGTCAATGGCTCGCACCGCGGCCACCACCAGTTCCTGTCCAAGGCGCTCGGCTACCTGGCGCCGCAGGGACTGGATCCGGATGCGCCGTTTCCCGCCGCCGTGCAGACGCTGCTGCAGCGCACGCTGGCGGAGATCCTCGGGCTGGCGCAGGGCTTCTGCAAGGGCCGCGGCGGCTCGATGCACCTGCAGTGGGCCGAGGCTGGTGCTCTGGGCACCAACGCCATCGTCGGCGGCGGCGTGCCGCTGGCGGCGGGCGCGGCCTGGGCGCACAAGCATGCCGGTACCGACGCGGTGGCGGTGACCTACTTCGGCGACGGCGCGGTCAACATCGGCTCGGTGCTGGAGACGATGAACCTGGCCGCCGCCTGGAAGCTGCCGTTGTGCTTTTTCATCGAGAACAACGGCTACGCGGTGTCCACCACCGTGGCGGAATCGACTGCCGAACCGCGCCTGTCGGCGCGCGGGCTGGGCTTTGGCATCCGCAGCTGGAAGGTCGACGGCATGGACCCGCTGGCCGTGCACCTGGCGATGCAGCAGGCGCTGGCGCATATGCGTGCCGGCCATGGCCCGGCCGTGATCGAGGCGCAGGTGTATCGCTTCTTCCACCAGAACGGCCCGTTCCCGGGCAGCGCGTTCGGCTATCGCAGCAAGGAAGAAGAACAGCAGTGGCGCGCGCGCGACCCGCTCGAGCTGCTGGCGCGCCGCATGCAAGCGCGCGGCCTGGTCACGGCGGAGCAGGTGCAGGCCCTGCGCGAGCGCGTCGGGGCGGCCATGCAGGCCGCCATGGCGGCGCTGACGCAGCCCGATCCGTCCGGCAAGGCGGGCAAGCGCATCATCCGCCCGGAACTGTGGCCGAGCCCGGACTTCCGCGACGTGGGCATCCGCAGCGAGCTGAAGGAGCTCAACGGGCTGCGTTATGAAGAGCAGGAGACCTTCACCGGCATGCTCGACACCCGCAAGTTCGTCGACGTGGTGGCCGACGTGATGGGCCGCCGCATGGAAACCGACAGCACGGTGGTGGTCATGGGCGAGGACGTCCATCGGCTCAAGGGCGGCACCAACGGAGCCACGCGCGGGCTGCGCGACCGCTTCCCGGAGCGCGTGCTCGGTACGCCGATCAGCGAGAACGCCTTTGTCGGCCTGGGCGGCGGCGTGGCGCTGGACGGCCGCTTCAAGCCGGTGGTGGAGTTCATGTACCCCGACTTCATGTGGGTGGCCGCCGACCAGGTCTTCAACCAGATCGGCAAGGCCCGCCACATGTTCGGCGGCGAGAGCGACGTGCCGCTGGTGCTGCGCACCAAGGTGGCGATGGGCACCGGCTACGGCTCCCAGCATTCGATGGATCCGGCCGGGATCTTCGCGACCAATCCGGGCTGGCGCATCGTGGCGCCGTCGAACCCGTTCGACTACGTGGGGCTGATGAACACCGCGCTGGCCTGCAAGGACCCGGTGCTGGTGATCGAGCACGTGGACCTTTACAACAGTTCCGCGCTCGGCCCGGTGGACGACCTGGACTATTGCCTGCCGCTAGGCAAGGCGGCGGTGCGGCGCCAGGGCAGCGAGGTTACGGTCATCACTTTCCTGTCGATGGTCGGCCACGCGCTGGAAGCCGTGGAGAAGACCGGCGTGGACGCCGAGGTGATCGACCTGCGCTGGCTCGACCGCGCCAGCCTGGACTGGGAGACCATCGAAGCCAGCATCCGCAAGACCAACAACGTGCTGATCGTGGAGCAGGGCGCGCGCGGGACGTCCTACGGCGGCTGGCTTGCCGACGAACTCCAGCGGCGCTGCTTCGACTGGCTGGACCAGCCCGTGCAGCGCGTCACCGGCGCGGAAGCGGCGCCCAGCATCTCCAAGGTGCTTGAACGGGCGGCGGCGGCGCGCACCGAAGAAGTCATCGACGGCCTGCGCCACGTGATGCGCGAGAAGGGCCAGGCCTGAACCGGGGAGTCATGGAAATGAAGATGAACATGGTGGTACCACTCGAAGTCGGCATCGCGGTCCGCGACCTGCCCCGCATGCGCCGCTTCTACGAAGACGTGCTGGGCTTCACCTTCGTCAGCGAGGTCGTGGTCCCGGCGGAGAAATCGGTGCAGGCCGCAATGCATGCGCAGGGCTATACCGTCGTGCGCTTGCAGACCCCATACGGCGAGCGCATCAAGCTGCTGGCGCCGCAGCACCCGCCCGCCGCCGAGCCGGCGACAGCGTATATCCTGGACAAGGCCAACGCCTCATACCTGACCTTCATCGTCGACGATATCCAGGCCGTGGTCGATGCCATGGTGGCGCAGGGCATCGAGTTCATGACCGGTCCCCGCCGCGTCGAAGTCCGCCCGGGCACCTACCTGGCGTTCTGCCGGGATCCGGAGGGCAATGTGCTGGAGATCGTCCAGTACACGGACATCGCCGGCTATCGTCCCGACCTGCTTGCCAGGGGAGATGCCTGATGGCCATCCTGCTGCGCATGCCCGAGGTGGCCGCGAATGCCACCCACGCCACCCTGCAGGCCTGGAGCCGGCAGGAAGGCGACAAGATTGCCGTGGGCGACTGCATTGCCGAGATCGAGACCGACAAGGCGATCGTCGAACTCAATGCCGACACCGCCGGCACGCTCGGCCGGATGCTGGTCCGCACCGGCCAGGAGGTGGAGGTCGGCGCGCCGATCGGCGTGCTGCTGGTCAATGGCGAGACCCATGCGGATATCGATGCGCTGATCGCGTCGTCTGGCGCCATCGTGGTGCCTGCGGCGCAGCAGCCGGCACAGGAGCCCGCGGTGCCTGTGGCGCCCCTGGCCGCCGAACTCGCCACCGTGCCAGCCCGTATCTTCGCGAGCCCGCTGGCACGACGGCTTGCCGCGCAACGCGGCCTCGATCTCGCCACGCTGGCGGGCAGCGGCCCGAACGGGCGGATCGTCAGGCGCGACGTGGAGGCGGCCCGGGCTGAGGCGCCCACCGCCAGGCCGGCACCGGTGCGGGATGCCGGTGCGGAAGACTTTATCGAGATTCCGCACAGCAATATGCGGCGGACCATCGCGCGCCGGCTGGCGCAAAGCAAGTCCACCGTCCCGCATTTCTACCTGTCGGTGGATTGCCAGATGGACCGTTTGCTGGCGCTGCGCGCCGAGATCAATGCCGGTGCTGCGCGCAAGATTTCCGTCAACGACTTCGTGGTGCGCGCGGTGGCCGTGGCGCTGCGCGAGGTGCCGGAAGCCAACGTGGCATGGACCGACACCGCGATGCGCCAGTTCCGCAGCGCCGATATCGCCGTGGCCGTTTCCACCGACACCGGCCTGATCACGCCGATCGTGCGCGCGGCCGACCGCAAGCCGCTGTCGGCCATCAGCGCGGAGATCGCCGAACTGGCGGCGCGCGCGCGCGCGGGCCAGCTGCGCCCGGACGAGTACCAGGGCGGCAGCTTCAGCGTCAGCAATCTCGGCATGCATGGCGTCGCCGAGTTTTCCGCCATCATCAATCCGCCGCAGGCGGCCATCCTCGCGGTGGGCGCGACGCAGCCGGTGCCGGTGGTGCGCGATGGCCAGGTCGAGGTGGCCCAGGTCATGCGCTGCACGCTGTCGGTCGACCATCGCGCCATCGACGGCGCGCTCGCGGCGAAGTGGCTGGGCGCGTTCCGGCGCCTGCTGGAAAACCCGCTGGCGATGCTGGTCTGAAGGGGCGTGCGATGACATCTTCGTTCGACCTTGCCATCGTCGGCGGCGGACCCGGCGGCTACGTGGCCGCCATCCGCGCCGCGCAACTGGGCATGCGCACGGCCGTGATCGAGAAGGAGGCGCTCGGCGGCATCTGCCTGAACTGGGGCTGCATCCCGACCAAGGCGCTGCTGCGCTCGGCCGACGTGCTGCGGCTGGTGAAGGACGCCGCGGCTTACGGCGTCACCGTGGCCGAGCCGCGGGCGGATGTCCCGGCCATGGTGGCGCGTTCGCGCGCGGTTGCGGCGCAGCTCAACAAGGGCGTGGCGCACCTGATGAAGAAACACGGGATCTCGGTGCTCAACGGTCATGGACGCCTGGCGGGCCAGGGCCGGCTGCAGGTGCGCGGGCCCGACGGGCAGGCCAGCACCGTCGGCGCCGGCCATATCGTCCTCGCTACCGGGGCACGCGCGCGGGCGCTGCCGCAGTTGCCGGTCGATGGCAGCACCGTCTGGAGCTACCGCGAGGCGCTGGCGCCGCCGGCGATCCCGCGCCGCATGCTGATCGTGGGCGCGGGGGCGATCGGGGTGGAGTTCGCGAGCTTCTATCACGCGGTGGGCGTGCAGGTTACGCTGGTCGAGATGGCCGGGCGCATCCTGCCAACGGAGGATGCTGAGATCTCCGCGCAGGTGGCGAGCCAGCTTCGGCGCGACGGCATCGCCATCCACGACGGCACCCGCCTGGAAGGGGCCCAACGCGTTGCGTCTGGATGGAGGGTGACGCTGGCAGGCAGCGCATCCACGCAGCTTGAGACCGACGTGGTGCTGGTCGCCGCGGGCATCGTCGGCAATGTCGAGGAGCTCGGGCTGGAATGCACCGGGGTCAAGGTGGAGCGCACGCATATCGTCACGGACGCATTCGGCCAGACCGGAGAGCCGGGCGTGTACGCCATCGGCGATGTGGCTGGCCCGCCATGGCTGGCGCACAAGGCCAGCCATGAAGGCGTGATCTGCGTGGAGCGCATTGCCGGGCTGCAGCCGCATGCGCTCGACCCGCGCCGGATTCCGGCATGCACCTACAGCCATCCGCAGGTGGCCAGCGTTGGCCTGACCGAGGCGCAGGCGATTGCGGCGGGCCACCGCGTGCGCGTCGGCAGGTTCCCGTTCTCGGCCAATGGCAAGGCCATCGCGATGGGCGCGACGGCCGGGCTGGCCAAGGTGGTATTCGACGAAGGCAGCGGCGAGCTGCTGGGCGCCCACATGGTGGGCGACGAGGTGACCGAGATGATCCAGGGCTACGGCATCGCGCAGGCGCTGGAGACCACCGAGGCCGAGCTGATGGCCGCAGTGCTGCCGCACCCGACCATGTCAGAGGCGATGCACGAGGCCGTGCTGGCCGCCTACGGCCGCGCCCTGCATATCTGAGTCGAAACGACCAAACTACCAGACGACCGTATGGAGACACCGCATGTCTGATTTTGCATCGCGCACGCTGCTGCTGACCGGCGCCAACGGGGGGATCGGCCGCGAGGTCGCGCGCCTGTTCCACGCCGGCGGCGCCAACCTGGTGCTGACCGACCTGGATGCGGACGGCCTGGACGGCTTTGCCCAGACGCTCGGCGACCCGGACCGCATCGTTACGCTGCCCATGGATGCTGCCTGCCCGGACGATAGCGCGCGCGCCGTGGCCACGGCGGTGGAGCGCTTCGGCGGCATCGATTTCCTGGTGCCGTCGGCCGGCCTGTACCGGGCCCAGCCCGTCGCGGACATGACCGACGCGCAGTGGCGCCAGACGCTTGGCGTCAACCTGGACGGCGTCTTCTACCTGGTCCGCCGCGCGATGCCCGCCTTGCGCGAGGGCAGCGCCATCGTCAACCTGACCTCGGTGGCGGCGCACCGCGGGGCCTACAGCAACGCCCATTATGCGGCCTCCAAAGGGGCCCTGCTGAGCCTCACGCGCAGCCTGGCGCGCGAACTGGGGCCGCGTACCCGCGTCAACGCGGTGTCGCCTGGCATCATTGAGACGCCGATGACGACCGATCTGGTGCGCATGCGCGGCGCCGAATCAGTGGAGCAGACCGCCCTGCGACGCCTCGGCCACCCGCGCGAAGTCGCCAGCGCGATCGCTTTCCTGTGCAGCGGCGCCGCCAGCTTCATCACGGGCGAGGTGCTGCACGTCAACGGCGGCCTCTATATGGCCGGCTGATACGGCCCAACCCATCACACCGACTATGCTGAACCTCCAGGATTCTTCGCTGCTGCGGCAGCAGTGCTATATCGACGGCCGCTGGATCGACGGCGAACGCCGCATTGATGTCACCAACCCCGCCACCGGCGAACGCGTCGCCCAGGTGCCGCAACTGG
>Ga0209025_1000852_pt1 | contig 48287 bp, 43 predicted proteins | sample AraplaMF_Col_mLB_FD_184256 | JGI IMG/M metagenome (GOLD analysis project Ga0209025, IMG submission 184256) | Arabidopsis root microbial communities from the University of North Carolina, USA - plate scrape MF_Col_mLB (SPAdes) (version 2) | ecosystem: Host-associated > Plants > Roots > Endosphere... | reverse complement strand
CGCCAAGGTCAACATCGAGGACGACGGCACCATCAAGATCGCCTCGGCCGACGGCAAGTCGATCGAAGCCGCGATCAAGTGGATCAAGTCGATCGTCTCCGAGGCCGAGCCGGGCATGATCTATGACGGCACCGTCGTGAAGGTCATGGAGTTCGGCGCTTTTGTGAACTTCTTCGGCGCCAAGGACGGTCTGGTCCACATTTCGGAGCTGGCTCCGCGCCGGGTCCAGAAGGTCCAGGACGTCGTCAAGGAAGGCGACAAGGTCAAGGTCAAGTTCCTCGGCATGGACGAGCGCGGCAAGGTGCGCCTGTCGATGAAGGTGGTCGACCAGGCCACCGGCGAGGACATCACCGAGAAGCTGAAGGCCGAGCGCGAGGCCGAGAAGTCCCGCGAGCGTCAGAACGCCGACGACTGATACGCGATCAGCGTTTCACGTGAATCAGACGCCCCGCACCATCAGGTGCGGGGCGTTTTGTTTGGTCGCCCTCTGGTGCGCCGCAGCGAAGTCGAATAGTCTAGACTTATTGTCTCCGGAGGGCAGCATGACCGCGCATCAGATTACGTCGCTTGATCAGCTTGCTACGCTCTATCCGAACCCGATCGCGCCGGCTTCGGTCATCAAGGAGATCGATCACATCGATGCGAATTACGGCGCGCTGATCACGGCCTCACCGTTTTTCGTGCTCGCGACCAATGGTCCGGATGGTCTGGATTGCTCACCGCGCGGGGATTTGCCGGGCTTTGTCACGGTCAGCGACGCGAAAACGCTGCTGATTCCGGACCGAAGAGGCAATAACCGACTGGATTCATTGAAGAATCTTCTGTCCGACAATCGAGTCGGAATGCTCTTTCTGATCCCTGGTTACGGCGAAACGCTGCGTGTGAACGGCACCGCAGTGCTCTCGACCGATCCGGAGCTGTGTGCGCGCTTCGACATGGCCGGGAAGCTGCCGGCCTGCGTGATGATCGTCACCGTCGAAGCCGCCTACTTCCAATGCTCGCGCGCGGTGGTGCGGGCCGACCTCTGGAACCCGGCGGCGCAGGTCGACAAGCGCTCGCTGCCGAGCGCCGGCACGATCCTGCGCGACATCTCGGCGCGCGCGACCGCAGAGGCGTTCGACGGCGACGCCTATGACAAGGCGCTGCCGGAGCGGGTCAGGGCGACGCTGTATTGAGTTGAACCACTCGACCGCGACGACAAGAGCGCGGGAACCCTCTCCTTCCAGGAGAGGGGTTCTCCAGAGCCTTACTCCAATCCCCCTACCGCCGCCTCGACCGCCTCGACGATCGCACCAGAGCGGATCAGGGCCGTCGCCTGGTTCATCTCGGCAGCGTACCAGCGGTCGCCGTCCAGCGCCGGTGGGATCGTCTCGCGCAGCGCGTCCAGCGCCGCCTGCGTGCCCTTGCCAAGCGGATGGGCCTTGGCCGTCTCGGCGATCAGCGAAAGCGCCTGGCAGGCCATCAGGATCTCCGCGGCGATGATCATCTCGACATTCTCGACGACGGTGCGGGCCTTGCGGCCGCACCAGGTCGAGTTCGAGACATGGTCTTCCGCATTGGACTTGCCGGGGATCGAATCGACCGAGCCGGGCGAGGAGAGCGTGCGGTTCTCCATCACCAGCGCCGACATCGAGCATTGCACGGTGGCAAAGCCGGTGTTGAGGCCGCGCTTGCCAGCGAGCAGGTTGCGCGGCAGGCCGTAGCTCAGGGTCGGATCGACGAGGCGGGCGAGACGGCGCTCGCAGATCGAGCCGAGGTCGGTCATGGCGATAGCGAGCAGGTCCATCGCCTGCGCGACATACTGGCCGTGGAAATGGCCGCCGGAAATGACGCGGTAGCCGTCATCCTCGGGGAAGATCAGCGGGTTGTCGGTGGCCGAATTGGTCTCGGTCGCGATGATCCTGCTGACATAGTCGAGCGCCTCGCGGGCCGGGCCATGCACTTGCGGGGCGCAGCGCAGCGAATAGACGTCCTGCACGCGCGGCGCCGGCGGCTTGCCGGGCGTGCGGCCGATCTCGTCGGGATAGATCGTCTCGCGGGCCGAGGCCGAGCAGCGCTTCGAGCCTTGCGTGATCTTGAGGAGGTTGCGCGCCACCAGCGCCTGGCCGGGATGCGGCCGGGCGGCATGGACGCGCGGATCGAAGGCGGCGAGCTCGCCGCGCATGGCTTCGAGCGAGAGGGCAAGGCCGATATCGGCAGCCTTGATCAACCGCTTGGCGTCTTCGGTGGCGAGCACGCCGAGCGCCAGCGACACCGTCGAGCCATTGATCAGCGCCGAAGCGTCCTTGGCGCCGAGCTTGAAATCCGGCTCCAGCCCGGCCTTGGCCAGAGCCTCGCGGGCCTTCATCCGCCTGCCCTTGTAGAGCGCCTCGGCCTCCTCGAAGCCACAGACCGCCGCCGACATATGGGCGAGCGGGGCGAGGTCGCCGGAGGCGCCGACAGAGCCCTTCTGCGGGATGACCGGGTGGATGCCGGCATTGAGGCAGGCGAGCAGGCGCTCGACCAGGGCGACCTGCGGGCCGGAATAGTTCGAGGCGAAGGCGTTGGCGCGCAGCAGCATGGTGGCGCGCGTCACATCCTCCGGAAAGGGCTCGCCGATGCCGGTCGCGTGGGCGTAGACGCTCTTGCGCTGATATTCGGTCATCTCCGACATCAGCACGCGCTGGTCCTTGAACAGGCCGACGCCGGTGTTGAAGGAGTACATGAACGGGGCTTCGTCGTTCATGAAATTGGCGTCGATATGGGCCCGCGTCGCCGCGATCGCCTCGCGCGCCGACTTGGCCAGCGTCGCCTTCTCATAGCGGCCGGAGGCGCCGGGCCGGGCCACGCGCAGTACCTGCTTGCCCTTCAGGGTCCGTCCGTCGATCGTTACCGCCATGGCCTGTTCCTTATCCGCTTTGCCGCCGATCTAACGGGCCATCGCGTCAAAGGGAAAGGCCCATTCCTGCCCGGAAACGAAAAGCACCTTGCACGCTTCGGCGCGGCTTGCGCTAGGATCTTGCCGCCGCGGCCTTGTTGCGGCGCGACATCGGCGCGCCTTTACCCTGCGCCTGGAATCCCTCAAAGGTGCCGCCAGGAGCGTCACTCATGGATTTCGAAGCCTTTTTCCGCAGCGAACTCGACAGCCTCAAGGCCGAGGGCCGCTATCGCGTCTTTGCCGATCTCGAGCGCCGCGCCGGCCGCTTTCCCCGCGCCGCCTTCCACGGTCCGGGCGGCCCGCGCGAAGTCACCGTCTGGTGCTCGAACGATTATCTCGGCATGGGCCAGCACCCTGCCGTGCTCGCCGCGATGCGCGAGGCGCTCGATGCTTGCGGCGCCGGCGCCGGCGGCACCCGCAACATCGCCGGGACCAATCACTACCATGTCCTGCTGGAGCGCGAGCTCGCCGACCTGCATGGCAAGGAGGCGGCGCTGCTGTTCAACTCCGGCTACATGTCGAACTGGGCCTCGCTCTCGACACTGGCGGCGCGCATTCCCGGCTGCGTCGTGCTGACCGATGCGGCCAACCATGCCTCGATGATCGAGGGCATCCGCCATTCGCGGGCCGAAAAGCTGATCTTCGCCCATAACGACGCACAGGACCTGCACCGCAAGCTTAAGAGCCTCGACCGTAACAGGCCGAAACTGATCGCCTTCGAGTCGGTGTATTCGATGGATGGCGACATCGCGCCGATCGCCGAGTTCTGCGACATCGCCGACGAGTTCGGCGCAATGACCTATATCGACGAGGTCCATGCCGTCGGCCTCTACGGACCGCGGGGCGGTGGCGTCAGCGAGCGCGACGGGCTAACCCACAGGCTCGACCTGATCGAGGGCACCCTAGCCAAATCCTTCGGCGTGATGGGCGGCTATGTCACCGGCTCGGCTGATCTCTGCGACTTCATCCGCAGCTTCGCCTCCGGCTTCATCTTCTCGAGCTCGCTGCCGCCGGCGCTAGCCGCCGGGGCGCTGGCCGCGATCCGACACCTCAAGACGAGCTCGGCCGAGCGCGAGGGCCAGCAGGACCGGGTGCGCAAGCTGCGCGGCCAGCTCGACCAGGCCGGCATCCCGCATCTGCCCAATCCCAGCCATATCGTGCCGGTGATGGTCGGCGATGCCGCACTGTGCAAGCGGATCAGCGATGAATTGCTGGAGCGTTTCGCGATCTACGTCCAGCCGATCAACTACCCGACCGTGGCGCGCGGCACCGAGCGCTTGCGGATCACCCCGACACCGCTGCATTCGGACGAGGACATCGCCGCACTGGTCGGCGCCCTCAGCGAGATCTGGAGCGCGACGGGGCTGAAGCGGGCGGCCTGAACGGCCGCCCTTTTCCCTCAGAGCAGGCCGTTATTACCCGCGAGCGTCTTCAGGTTGACGTCCGGGCGCGCACCGACATGGCTGATGACCTCGGCAGCGGCGAGCGCGCCGAGACGCAGGCAGTCGCGCGCCTCGCGGCCCGAGGTCAGGCCGTGCAGGAAGCCGGCGGCGAAGAGATCGCCGGCGCCGGTCGCATCGACGACGCGCTCGACCGGGAAGACCGGCTCGGCGACGACTCCATCCGGCGTCAGCGCCAGCGCGCCATTCTCCGAGCGGGTGATGACGGCAAGCACGTTCTCGGCCCGCAAAGCCGCCAGCGCCGTGTCGAAATCGGCGCTCTGGTAGAGGCTCTTCAGCTCGTGCTCGTTGGCGAAGACGAGATCGACCATGCGATTGCGGATCAGGCCGAGGAATTCGTCGCGATAGCGGTCGACGCAGAAGGAATCCGACAGGGTGATGGCGACGCGGCCGCCAGCCTTGTGAGCGAGCTCGGAAGCCTTGCGGAAGGCGTCCTTGGCCGCCGGCGGATCCCAGAGATAGCCTTCGAGATAGACGATATCGGCATTCTCGACCGTCGCCGGATCGACATCGGCCGGCGAGAGACCCTGGCAGGCGCCGAGATAGGTGTTCATCGTGCGCTCGCCATCGGGCGTGACGATGATGAAGGAGCGCGCCGTCGCCGGGCCTTCGGTCGCGGCGGCAGTGTCGAAGGCGACGCCGAGCGAGGTCAGATCGTGGCGGTAGAGCTTGCCGAGCTCGTCGGCCTTGACCTTGCCGATGAAGGCGCCCTTGCCGCCGAAAGAGGCGAGGCCGGCGATCGTATTGGCGGCCGAGCCGCCCGAGACCACCTTGCCGGGGCCCATCGCGCCATAGAGCAATTCCGCCCGCGGCTCGTCGATCAGCGCCATCGAGCCTTTGACCAGCTCGTATTTCGCCAGAAAATCTTCCTCCGCCGAGGCGAAGACGTCGACGATGGCATTGCCCAAGGCGAGCACGTCATAGCGCTTGGAGGTCATGGAACGATCCGTGATGGCGGGAGGATGGCGGCGTGTCGCATTTGCCGGCCGGTAAGGTCAAGCGCTGCCACGGCGGCGCGCGGCGCTGTCGAGGATCGAGATCAGCGCCGCAAGGTCGGACGGGCCGAGCCATTGCACCTCATGGGCGAGGCGGTTGGCGACCAGCGTCGCTTCCGGCTCCAGCCCGGCTGTGTCGATGACGACTCGCGGATGCGAGAGCTCGGCGAGGCGGATCAACTCGTCGGCCTCGTCCCAGATCACGCCCAGCATATGGATCGCGCCCTGGATCAGGGTGAAGGTCGGCTGACCGCGCTTGCCGTGCTCCAGCGCCGAGAGATAGGCCGGGGTGACGCCGAGCGCCTGCGCCATCTGCGCCAGCGTGACGCCGCGGGCAGCGCGCAATTCGCGGACGCGGCGGCCGAAGGGTGTCATCAGCCGGCCTCCCGGCTGCGGCGCAGGCGGATATAGAGGGCGCCAGCGCCGCCATGGCGCTGCTCGGCCTCGTCGAAGCCGAGCACCAGCGGGCGCAAATCTGGCAAACGCAGCCAATGCGGCACGTTGCGGCGCAGGATGCCCCTCTCCTCGCCATAAGGCACATCACCGGCGATGCCCTTGCCGGTCACCACCAGCACGAGCTTCGCGCCGCGCTGCTGCTGCAGGCGCAGGAAGCCGCGCAAGGCCGAATGCGCCTCGTCCTGGCGCAGACCGTGCAGGTCGATGACCGCCTCGACGCCCTGCTGGCCACGACGCAACTGCGTGCGCATGCGCCGTTCCAGCGGTACCAATGGCGGCGGTGCAGGCTTGGCGGATTGCCGAGCGGACGCGAGTGCCGCGGGAGGCGGAGCGTTCTCAATCGGAGCTGGCGGTTTTGCCTGCTCCCCTTCCGGCTCAGGCTCGACCGGCGCGCGGCCCGCCAGCGGCTTGACCGTGCGCGCGACCTGGCGCCAGAGCGCCAGTTCCGCCTCGGAGAGGAGCTTGCCGCGCCGGCGCATGGTTCAGCGCGGCCAGAGCACGATGAAATCGAAGGGGTGCCGGATCAGGCCGGCGCGATGGCCCGCTTCCGCCCCGGAGCCGACGAAGAGATCGATCCGGGCGGGACCGACGATCGCGGTGCCGGTGTCCTGCGCCAGCACGAGCCGGGCGAGCTTTTCGCTGCCGCCCTTGCCGTCGGGGATCTCGGTCTCAATCCAGGCGGGCATGCCATAGGGCCAGAGCGAGCGGTCGACCGCGACGCTGCGCAGCGGGGTCAGCGGCAGGCCGGCGCCGCCGATCGGGCCGGACTCCGGCGGCAGATCGTCGTTGCGGACGAAGAAGACGAAGGAGCGGTTGAGCCGGATCAGCTCGCGGGCGAAGCCGGCATCGGCCTTCAGCCGGGCGACGAGCTTGTCCATCGTCATCTGCTCGGGCGGGATATTCTCGCGCCGGCTGAGCTCACGCCCGAGCGAGGTATAGGGATGGCCATTGCGCCCGGAATAGACCAGGCGTGTCACCTTGCCATCCGGCAGGCGGATGCGGCCCGAGCCCTGGACCTGCAGGACGAAGCGATCGACGGGATCGCGCATGAAGAGAATCTCGAGGCCCTGGCCGGCGAGCGCGCCCTCCTCGATCGCGGTGCGATCCGGGAAAGGCTCCAGTCCCTTGACTGTCCGGCGTGCCGAGGTCAGGGCCGGGTCGACTTCGGGCCAGTCATCGCCCGGCATCCTGGTCACGAGATCGGCCGGGCGACCATAGAGCGGTGTCGGGAAGGCATCGGACCGGGTGAGCGAGCCCTCGAACTCCGGCTCGAAATAGCCGGTCATGAAACCGCGCTCGGCGCCAGCCGGACGAATGCGCCAGAAGGCGAAATTGTCAGCGAAGAAGCGGCGGGCCGCGTCCTGGCTCGGCTCTCCCGCAGCGAGCAAGGCCGCTGCCTTGCTGCACAGGGCCGGCAGCGGCGGCGGCGGAGCAGCGCCCTGCCGGAGTGGCGGATCGGTCTCGCAACCCTGCGCGAACAGCCGCAGGACCGAGAGCTGGTTGTCGGCGCTCCAGCCGGCAAGCGAAGCGGGCGCCACGGGTTCGGCCCGGGCGCCCTGCGGCAGAGATGGCGGAGAAGCTTGCGCGCCGGTCATCGATAGGCCTGCGACCAGGAGTCCCAGAACGAAGAGCCCCGGACCGAGACCGGCGGCACGAATCACGCGGCCGATTCGGTGGCGACCAGCAGCCAGTTGGGATCGCGGCTGCCGAGCTGACGCGCGAAGGTCCAGACGTCGTTGACCTCGGAGACCGCATCGGCGCTGCCATCGACGACATTGCCCTGCGCATCGCGGACCGCGCTGATCAATTGCGAGACGAAGGCGATGGTGACCTGGGCCGCCTTGCCCTTGACCTCGACCGCGGTGATCTCAGCCTTGTCGATCGAGACGAAATTGGACTCGGCCTTCTCGCCGCGCTTCTCGCGCTCGGCGATCGCCTGCTCGAAGCCATCGTAAACCTCCTTGGCGAGGAGGCCCTTCAGGGTCTTGCGATCGCCGCGGGCGAAGGCGGTGACGATGGTCTCATAGGCTGATTTCGCGCCGACCAGGAAACCCTGCGGCTCGAAGCGCGGCTCCTGGCGGACGATCGCATCGAGACCGACGGCGATGGCCGAGCCGGGCTCGGCGATGTCCTTCCAGCGATCCGCATCGGCCACGGGAGCAGCCGCGGCATCGTTGGCGGCGCCCGGCAGGCGGACGACATTGTCGCGCCGCTCGCCATTGGCCGGCTGATCCGGCCGCATCGGCGGGGTCTCACGCCGCGCGAACGGATCGGTCGGCGGCTTCTCGTGCCCGGTCTTCTGGCCCAGAACCGAGCGCAGTTTCCAGGCGACGAAAACGGCCAGGGCCAGGAAGACCAGGGTCGTCATATCGAAATTCTGCATCGCCGGCTGATCCGAACCTCGAAACTCGTTCCCGCGCGGGCGCGCTTTTGTCGCCCGTCATCGAACGGATATGGTGAAGGAGGCTCGTAACATCCACCCCCCGGCCGCGACAAGGGCGGGAAAGCGCGCCTCGCTTGTGCCGGCTCCCTCGCCATGATAGCCGACGCGAGCCCGGCGCCGCCGCTTTGCCGGGTAGTTCCGGCCTAGGCACGGAACTTCCCGAGGGTTTCTTAAAGACAATGATGGGACCGATGGCCAACGAAAACGGCAACGGCGCCGGCGCCGCCAACCAGCAGGGACCCAGCCTCAACACGCTGGTCCAGTACATCAAGGATTTCTCCTTCGAGAATCCCAATGCTCCGCGCTCGCTGATCCAGCAGCAGCAACAGCAGGGCGGCCCGCAGATCGGCCTGCAGGTCAACGTCCATGCCAACGCGCTCGGCGAGAACGACATCGAGACGATCCTGACGCTCGAGGGCAAGGCGACGATGGGCGAGGAGACGCTGTTCGCCTTCGAGCTCAGCTATGCCGGCGTTTTCCGCATCCAGGGCGTGCCGCAGGAGCAAGTGCATGCGGTCGTGATGATCGACTGCCCGCGCCTGCTCTTCCCCTTCGCCCGCGCGATCGTCGCCGAAGCGGTGCGCAATGGCGGCTTCCCGCCGCTCTATATCGACCCGATCGACTTCGCCGCGCTCTATCGCCAGCGCCTCGAAGAGATGCAGGCGCAGGGCGCTCCGAACGCCTGAGCCGCGATCCGCATCGCGAATTTTCCCAGGAAAGAGCCCTTCGGGGCTCTTTTTTGTTGGGTGTGCCGTTGTGGAATCGCTGGGGCGTTTCCATGTCCCGCGGGCCAGAGGCCGCCATTCCGGCGCGCCGTTCCCGCGAGGTACGCGACTTCCATGGATTCCCTTATGACGCTCGCCGCCGACCCAGCAGTCTGGGCGGCGCTCGGCGCCCTGATCGCCATGGAGGTCGTCCTCGGTATCGACAACCTCATCTTCATCTCGATCCTGACCAACAAGCTGCCCGAGCATCAGCGGGCGCGCGGACGGCGGATCGGCATAGGCCTGGCGCTGATCCTGCGCCTCGGCCTGCTCTCGACCGTCGCCTTCATCGTGCAGCTCACCGCGCCGGTCTTCTCGATTTTCGGCAAGGCCTTCTCCTGGCGCGATCTCATCCTGATCGCCGGTGGCCTGTTCCTGGTCTGGAAGGCGACCAAGGAAATCCATCACAAGGTCGATCCCGATCACGGGCCGGACATGTTCGACGGCAGCACGGCCGCGGCCGTGACCTTCGGTGGTGTGATCGTCCAGATCCTGCTGCTCGACCTGGTCTTCTCGATCGACAGCATCATCACCGCGGTCGGCATGACCGAGCATATCCCGGTGATGGTGATCGCCGTCGTTTTCGCCGTGGCTGTGATGCTACTCGCGGCCGACCCGCTGGCGCGCTTCATCGACAAGAACCCGACGATCGTGATGCTGGCGCTCGGCTTCCTGCTGATGATCGGCGGCACGCTGATCGGCGAGGGCTTCGGCGCCCATATCCCGAAGGGCTACATCTACGCCGCCATGGCGTTCTCGGCCCTGATCGAGGGGCTGAACATGATGTCGCGCCGGGCGAGCCGGAAGCGGAGCGGGTAACGACCGCACCTGTCATGCTCGGGTTCAGCCCGAGCATGACACTCAGGCGTCAAGCCTCCTCGGGCACGCCGAGATAACCGCGCCAGAGCGGCCCCTTGAGCTTCAGCACGAAGGCCTCATGCGCCGCCCGCTCCTCCGGCGTCAGCCGCGATGCGAGCGGGCGCTGGCGGACCGGGCGCTCGATCGCGATCGAAAGCCCGACGCCCGCCTTGCCGGCGACGGCGCTGCCGAAGCCGAGGCTCGTCTGCTTGCCGCCGATCAGCTCGATATAGACCTCGGCCAGGATCTCGGAATCGAGCAGCGCGCCGTGCTTGGTGCGGCGGCTGTTGTCGATGCCGTAGCGCGAGCAGAGCGCGTCCAGGCTGTTGCTGGCGCCGGGATGCTTGCGCCTGGCCATGGCGAGCGTGTCGACCACGAGCGCCGGCACGATCGCGGGCAGGCCGAGCCGACCGAACTCCATGTTGATGAAGCCGACGTCGAAGGCCGCGTTGTGGATGACGAGCCTGGCATCAGCGATGAAGGCGGCAAACTCGCTGGCGATGGCGGCGAAGACCGGCTTGTCGGAGAGGAAGGCCGCGGACAGTCCGTGCACCTTGAAGGCGCCTTCCGGCATGTCCCGCTCGGGATTGATGTAGACGTGAAAAGTGCGGCCGGTCGGGCAATGGTTGACCAGCTCGACGCAGCCGATCTCGACGATGCGATCGCCCTTCAGGGCTTCGACGCCGGTGGTCTCGGTATCGAGAACGATCTCGCGCATGTCAGTCAGCCCTTTGCGGCCGGCCGAAGCGGCCGGCGACGGCATTCAGGATAGAGCGGACCTGGTGCTCGGCGGCCACGAGCCCGCGCGAGGTGTCCACAAGGAAATGGGCCCGGCGCCGCTTCTCCCCATCCGGCATCTGGCGAGCGAGGATCGCCGCGAACTTCTCCTCGGTCATGCCGGGGCGGCAGAGGACGCGCTTGCGCTGGACCTCCGCTGGGGCGGTGATGACGACGACCGCATCGCAGCGCCCTTCTCCGCCCGTCTCGAGCAGCAGCGGCACGTCGAGCACGGCAACGGTCGCGCCACTCTTGCGGGCTCGCGCCAGGAAGGCCTGTTCCTCGGCGCGTACCAATGGGTGGACGATCGCTTCGAGCGTCGCCAGCGCCTCGGGCCGGCCAAGCACAGCGGCGGAGAGCTTGGTCCTGTCGACAGTGCCGTTCGCTGTCGTGCCCGGGAAGGCTGCCTCGATCTGCGGCGCGGCGGCACCGGCGTAGAGATCGTGCACCGCCTGGTCGGCATCGTGGACCGGCACGCCCGCGGCGCGGAACATCGCCGAGGTCGTCGACTTGCCCATGCCGATCGAACCGGTGAGGCCGAGCAGGAAGGTCATCGCAGCACCTCCGCCATCCTACTCACGAAGCCGGAATGTCAGCTTCGAGCTTCGCCCGCAGCGCCGCCGTCACCAGCGGACGGACGCCGAACCAGCGCTCGAAACCCGGCACGGCCTGGTGCAAGAGCATGCCGAGCCCATCGACCGGAATGCCGCCGCGGCGTTTGGCCTCGGCGAGCAATGGCGTCTCCAGCGGAACATAGACGATGTCGTCGACGACCGTGCCGGGGCGCATGCTGGTAAGGTCGATCTCCAGCGGCGGCTGGCCGCGCATGCCGAGCGAGGTCGTGTTCACGATCAGATCGCTCTCGCCGACAAGTGTCGCGACATCCCGCCAGGGCCGTGCCTCGACCGTTCCGGGAAACGCCGACGCCAGTTCGACCGCACGCCTGGGGCTGCGATTGACCAGGATGATGCGATTCAGCGCTTGCTCGACAAGGCCGTGGATCACGGCGCGCGCAGCGCCGCCAGCGCCGAGGATCAGCGCCGTCCCGGTCCGCCCGGTCCAACCGGGCACGCAAGCGTCGAGATGGGCCAGGAAGCCATAGGCGTCGGTGTTGTCGCCGTGGAGCCGGCCATTCTCGATCCAGAGCGTGTTGACCGCGCCCATGGCTCGCGCTGTCTCGCTGACTTCATCGAGCAGGGGCAGCACGACCTCCTTGTTCGGCACGGTGACATTGCCGCCGACGAACTCGCCCGCACGCAACCGAGCGATGAAGGCCGCTGCCTCGGCGGGTGGGACATCGACGCGCTCATAGCTGCCGGCGAGGCCGTGCTCGGTGAGCCAGTGGCCGTGGATCATGGGCGAGCGCGAATGCGCGACGGGATGGCCGATGATGAAGCAGCGTCTGGTCATGGGTCTGGAACGAAGATCATGCGACGAGGTCGAGGCTACGGAGTGCGGCGAGCAGGCTCAGCATCGGCAGGCCGAGGATGGTGGAATGATCGCCCTCGATCGCCTTGAACAGATGGATGCCCAGGCCTTCGAGCTGGTAGCTACCGACGCTGCTGGTCGCCGCTCCGCCTGCGAGCGCAACATAGTCCTTGATGAAGCCCTGCGTCAGCGGGCGCATGGTGAGCGTCGCAGTGCTGGCGCCATGGCCGATGATCCTGCCGTCGCAAGCCAAAGCGAAGGCCGAGGTGAGCTCGTGCTTGCGACCAGCAAGCATAGCGAGCTGCCGCTCGGCGGCGGCGGCATCCTCAGGCTTGTGGAACGGCCGGCCTTCGCAGACCAGCATCTGGTCGGCCGAGAGGACGACCCGGCCGAGGTATTGCGGCGACACCGACAGGGCCTTGGCTTCGGCCAGCGCTGCGGCGACGCCTGCGGGCGGGCCACCCATGGCGAGGAACTCCGCTTCCACGAGCCGCTCGTCGACATCAGGCCTGATCACCTCGACCGGAAGCCTGGCTGCTTCGAGCAACTGCAGTCGCGTCGCGCTGCCGGAGGCGAGGATGAGCGGCTGCACGGCTCGCCAGAATGTCGCCTGCCCGGTCACGTCGCGATGAACTTCATGCGGTGGTCGCGCAGCAGATCGAGGATGCCCGCAGCCGTCTCCTCGATCGAGCGCCGGGTCACGTCGATGACCGGCCAGCCCTTGCGGGCGCAGAGCCGGCGCGACTGGGTGATCTCGTCGGCAACCGCGTCGGGGTCGACATAGGGCGTCTCGTCATCTGCCTTCAGCGACAGGAGCCGGTTCTGCCGGATCTGGATGATGCGTTCGGCGCTGGCGACGAGACCGACGATCAGCGGCTTCTTCAGGCCGTCGAGCTCCGGCGGTAGCGGCACGTTCGGCACCAGCGGGATATTGGCGGTCTTGATGCCGCGATTGGCGAGATAGATGCTGGTCGGTGTCTTCGAGGTGCGGCTGATGCCGACGAGGATGACATCGGCATTTTCGAGGTCGCCGCCGAGCTGGCCGTCATCATGCATCAGCGTGTAGTTCATCGCGTCGATGCGGCGGAAATACTCGGCGTTGAGCATGTGCTGCGCGCCGGGACGCGGCGCCGAAGCCTGGCCGAGATAGGACTGGAACAGCGACAGCACCGGCTGCAGAACCGAGAGGCAGGGGCAGCCGATGTCCCGGCAGAAAGCCTCCAGCCGCTCGGCCCATTCCGGCTCGACCAGGGTATAGAGCACGACGCCCGGCGAGGATTCGATCTCGGCAAGGACCCGCGAGAGCTGGTTCTCGGAGCGGACCAGCGGGTAGACATGCTCGATCGCCGAGACCGCCTCATACTGCGCGGCTGCCGCGCGGCTGACCGCGATCAGGGTTTCGCCGGTCGCATCGGAGACCAGGTGCAGGTGAAAATAGTTGCGCGCCACGGCCTGTATCGCCCCCACCGGCCTCTTCTCCGGCTCAGCTCTAGAGCTGTTCCGCCAGCCTGGGAATCCCTTTTCGATCGGCCGGTGATGGGCCGGCCAGTGATTCACATGGCTGGGACAACTGGGGATAACCCGGCTCTTCCCCGGGTCTGTCCCGATGGGGTGGGAGAACCCCGCTCAGGGCTCAACAGGTATCGGCCTGTGGGCGGATTCAGAATGTTTCACGTGAATCATTTTCGGACGCGGCGCCAAGCCGCGCCTGCGAACGAAATCCAATTCGTTAAGAAAGCCTTAAGGGCCAGCCTGTTCGATAAGGTCCGCTCGCCTCGGGCGAGTGCGGCCTGTGGACCGGTTGTGGACAATCTTGGGGCGGGTTATGTGCCCCCACCCAAGAGTCAAAACAGAAGACTCTCTTAGAAAAGAATCTTTTAGGACGATGGGCGGATAGCCCTGCGCACTCCATGACCCAAAGCCTTTTCCTCCGAGCCCTCTCCGGCGAAACCCTTCCGAAGCCACCGCTCTGGCTGATGCGGCAGGCTGGCCGATATCTGCCAGAGTATCGTGAGCTTCGTGCCAAGGCCGGGGGTTTCCTCGACCTCTGCTACAATCCGGAATGGGCCGCCGAGGTCACCCTGCAGCCGATCAGGCGCTTCGGCTTCGACGCGGCGATCCTGTTCTCCGACATCCTGGTGATCCCGCACGCGCTCGGCCAGAAGCTCTGGTTTGCGCAGGGAGAAGGGCCGAGGCTGGAGCCGGTCGCCGATGCAGTCCGCTTCGGCGAGATCCGCGATGAGATCGATCCTGATGTGCTGGCACCGGTCTACGAGACCGTCAGGCGGGTCAAGGCCGCTCTTCCCAAGGGCACTGCGCTGATCGGCTTCTGCGGCGCGCCCTGGACCGTCGCCACCTATATGGTCGCCGGGCGCGGCACGCCCGATCAGGGCCCAGCCAAGGAGCTGTTCCAGCGAGACCCTGTCCTGTTCGCCAGGCTGATCGACCGGCTCGTCGTCAACTCGGCGTCCTATCTCAACGCGCAGATCGATGCCGGCGTCGACGCGGTGCAGATATTCGACAGCTGGGCTGGGTCGCTGGGGCCAGAGGATTTCAGGCGCTGGTGCATCGAGCCGACCAAGCGGATCGTCGCGCTGGTCCGGGCCCGTCATCCCCATGCGAAGATCATCGGCTTTCCACGCGGCGCCGGTATGGGCATCCCGGATTATGTCCGCGCGACCGGCATCGATGCTGTCGGGCTCGAGACCGAGATCGACCGGACCTTCGTCCGCGAATCGATCCAGCCGCTCGCGCCGGTGCAGGGTCATCTCGACCCGCAGCTGCTGCGAACGGGTGGACCGGAGCTCGACCGCGAGATCGAGGCGATCCGTGCGGCATTTGGTGCTGCTCCCTTCGTCTTCAATCTGGGGCATGGCATCTTGCCGGATACGCCGATCGCTCATGTCGAGCGGCTGGTCGAGCGAGTGCGCGCCTAAAGCCTAGAAGGACTACCGCCATGGCCTACGAATGGATCAAGGCTTTCCACGTCATGGCAGTGATCGCCTGGATGGCTGGGATGCTCTATCTGCCGCGGTTGATGGTCTACCATGCCGAGGCGCAGACCGGCTCGATCCAGTCCGAGACCTTCAAGATCATGGAGCGCCGGCTGCTCAAGGGGATCATCAACCCCTCGATGATCGCTACCTGGGTACTCGGGCTCTACCTCGCCTGGAGCGGCTTCGGCTTCAAGGGCGGCTGGCTGCACGGCAAGATCGCGCTGGTCCTTGTCCTGTCGGGCATCCATGGCTATCTCACCGGCAGGGTCAGGGCCTTCGCCGAAGACCGCAACGACAAACCGGCGCGCTTCTATCGCATCCTCAACGAGGTGCCGGCGTTGCTGATGGCCGGCATCGTCATCCTGGTGATCGTCAAGCCGTTCTGAGATCGCTGCGGTTTCCCGCTTGAGCGGCGCAGGGAAAGCGGTTATCAAGCCTCTGCGCTTTTCTTACGCGTCCTCCCTATCGTCGACGGCTCGTGCCGCGGCTGCTTTCTCGGCCGACACGACATCCTGACAAGTGGGCCTTCAGGCCTTTCGTCCCGTCGATCCCCCAACTGTCGTTCGGCCTGTCTGACCGCGGGCCTGTTACTCCGGGTACCCCATGCGGGAAATCAAGCTCCACGAACTCAAGGCGAAGTCGCCGACCGAACTGCTCACCTTCGCCGAAGGCATGGAGGTCGAGAACGCGAGCACCATGCGCAAGCAGGAGCTCATGTTCGCTATTCTGAAGCAGCTCGCCTCTCAGGAAACCGAAATTCTCGGCGAAGGCGTCGTCGAGGTCCTGCAGGATGGCTTCGGCTTCCTGCGCTCCTCTGATTCGAACTATCTGCCGGGTCCCGACGACATCTATGTCTCGCCCTCGCAGATCCGGAAATTCGGCCTGCGCACCGGCGACACCGTTGAAGGCCCGATCCGCGGCCCGAAGGATGGCGAGCGCTACTTCGCCCTGCTCAAGGTCAACACGATCAACTTCGAGGATCCGGAGAAGATCAAGCACAAGATCCACTTCGACAACCTGACGCCGCTCTATCCCGACGAGCGGCTGAAGCTCGAGGTGCAGGATCCGACCAAGAAGGATTTCTCGCCGCGCGTCATCGACATCGTCGCCCCGATCGGCAAGGGCCAGCGCGCTCTGATCGTGGCGCCGCCGCGCACAGGCAAGACCGTGCTGCTGCAGAACATCGCGCAGTCGATCACGACCAATCATCCCGAGTGCTATCTGATCGTGCTGCTGATCGACGAGCGGCCTGAGGAAGTCACCGACATGCAGCGCTCGGTGAAGGGTGAGGTCGTGTCCTCGACCTTCGACGAGCCGGCGACCCGTCACGTCCAGGTCGCGGAGATGGTGATCGAGAAGGCCAAGCGCCTGGTCGAGCACGGCCGCGACGTCGTCATCCTGCTCGATTCGATCACCCGTCTCGGCCGCGCCTACAACACGGTGGTGCCGTCTTCCGGCAAGGTGCTGACCGGCGGTGTCGACGCCAACGCTCTGCAGCGGCCGAAGCGCTTCTTCGGCGCGGCCCGCAACATCGAGGAAGGCGGTTCGCTGACCATCGTCGCGACTGCGCTGATCGATACCGGCAGCCGCATGGACGAAGTCATCTTCGAAGAGTTCAAGGGCACCGGTAACTCGGAAATCGTGCTCGACCGCAAGGTGGCGGACAAGCGCATCTTCCCGGCGATCGACATCCTCAAGTCGGGCACACGCAAGGAAGAGCTCATCACGCCGCGCTCGGATCTGCAGAAGACCTATGTGCTGCGCCGCATCCTCAACCCGATGGGCCCGCAGGATGCGATCGAGTTCCTGATCGACAAGCTGCGCCAGACCAAGCAGAACTCCGAATTCTTCGACTCGATGAACACCTGATCGGCGATCATCACCCGGCAATACAGAAAGGCCCCGGCACTGCGCCGGGGCCTTTTTCGTTGGAACTATCTGTCCGGCGTCAGCGCGCGCCCGCGACTGCTTCAGCCAATCGATTCGGCTCCGTGACGGGCGGCAGGCAGCGGCCGTGCAGACAGACGAAGGCGGCGCCCGCCCCGGCCTGCCTTGCATAGGCATGAGCCGGATGCCCCGGCGGCAACCCGTCGGGGTCGGGGCAGTCCACCAGTATCGTGGTCAGATGCGGTAGTGTCAGAGCAGTCCGCCTGAAGGATTCTCGAGTCGGACCGGCCAGCACGATCTCGACGCCGTTGCGAGCAAGGTCATAGGCGTTGAGCACCGAGCCATGCGCCATCGGTGCATGCGCCGCCGCAGCCAGTATGATCGCGAGAAACCGGTCGGCTTGCTCGCGGTCTTCGGACTTGCCGGACTGTGTCGCGATCCGCAGCAGGTTGGCGGCATGCACGCCGTTGGCATTGGGCACCGCATCATCATGAGTCGGCCTGGGCACGACGGGCAGAGTCGCTGAGTCGGCCCGAGTCATTCGCAGGAGCCCAGAGTCAGCCTCGCGGTAGTACTGATCGAGATGCGTGCTCCAGCGTGCGGCGAGATCGAAGTAGTGCCGCTCGCCGGTGGCGTCATGCAGGGCAAGCGCCGCCTCCGCCATGGCGGCGTGGTCCAGCGCGAAGCCCGGAGAGATCAGCCGGCCAGCGCGATAGGAGTGGGCGAGGCCTTCCCCATCGGCCATGGATTCGGCAACGAAACGAAAGGCGTCAGCGGCGAGCCCAATCCAGTCCTTGCGGCCGAGGATGCCGGCGGCGCGGGCGAGGCCGGAGATCATCAGCCCGTTCCAGTCGGCCAGGATCTTGTCGTCTCGGCCGGGTGGAATGCGCCGGCCGCGGATGGCGCGCAGTCGGACACGCAGCTCCGCAAGCCGGGCTGCGGTCTCCGGCGTGGGGTCGGGTGTGTCGAGCCGGTTGAGGATGGCGTGGCCTTCCCAATTGCCGCCGGCGGTCACGTCGTAGTGGCGGGCGAAGAGAGCAGCGTCTTCCGGGTCGAGAACATCGGTCAGTTCGGCCTGCGTCCAGACGTAGAACTTGCCTTCCTCGCCTTCCGAATCGGCATCGAGGCTCGCGGCGAAAGCGCCTTCCGGCAGGAGCATGTCGCGTTTCAACCAGGCGACGATCCCGTCGGCAGCCTCCTGCACAAGCGGATCGCCGGTACGCACCGCCTCGAGTGCATAGAGCGGCAGCAATAGGGCGTTGTCGTAGAGCATCTTCTCGAAATGCGGCACGAGCCAGCGTTCGTCGACGGCATAGCGCGCGAAGCCGCCGCCGAGATGATCATGGATGCCGCCGCGCGCCATCTGCACCAGCGTGCGGTTGGCGGCCTCGCGGGAGGCTTGATCCCCGCTACGCGTGCCATGGCGCCAGAGCAATTCGATCAGCCCCGGATTGGGGAATTTCGGCGCGCCGCCGAGCCCGCCATGATCGCGATCGAAGCGGCGTGCGACCTGGCCGGCGATCTGGTCGAGATCTGGCTCGCCCACTTCCGCGATGCGTTGCAGGCTCTGCTGCAGGGCTTCGCTGATGGCGGAGGCATTGCGGCTGATGCGCTCGCGATCGCTGTGGTAGATGCCGGAGATCTGCCGGAGCACGTCGATGAAGCCCGGCCGGCCATAGCGCGAGCTCGGCGGAAAATAGGTGCCGCCCCAGAACGGCGCGCCCTCGCTGTCCAGGAACATGGTCAGCGGCCAGCCGCCCTGCTCCCCCAAGGTGTGCAGCGCGCTCATATAGACATGGTCGATGTCGGGGCGCTCCTCGCGATCGACCTTGATGTTCACGAAGAGCTCGTTCATCACCGCAGCGATGTCGGGGTTCTCGAAGCTCTCATGCGCCATGACATGGCACCAATGGCAGGCGGCATAGCCGACCGAAAGCATGACCGGGCGATTGCTGGTACGTGCCTCGGCAAAGGCCTCGGCACTCCATTCCCACCAATCGACAGGGTTGTCCTGGTGCTGCAACAGATAGGGACTTGCGGCGTGCTTCAGGCGGTTCATGAGCGGAGCTCCAGCCCTGGATCATCGCGGGTCCGAACGGACGCGATCACGATGATCTACCACATTGTTTTAGCATCGGATTCTTCCGAAAAGTGGAGTCCACTTTCCGGTCCGATGCTAAGCGGTGACGAGCGGTGAAGGCCTATCCGACGATTGTGGCGCTGTCTTCCGGTGCCGGGCGCGCCGGCATCGCGGTGGTCCGGGTCTCCGGCGAGCGCGTCCGATTCGTGGTCGAAACGATTGCCGGACCGGTTCCTGAAGCGCGCAAGGCTACCTATCGAGCGCTGCGCGACCCCGATGGGGCGATCATCGATCATGGTCTCGTCCTGTTCTTTCCCGCGCCTGCAAGCTTTACCGGCGAGGACGTCGCCGAGTTCCATATCCATGGCTCGCGCGCGGTCTTGTCGCGGCTTCTGGCGGTGCTGACTGCTCTGCCCGGCTTGCGGCTCGCGGAAGCCGGCGAGTTCACCCGCCGCGCCTTCGAGGCCGGCAAGCTCGACCTCGCGGCGGTCGAAGGCCTCGCCGACTTGATCGATTCGGAAACGGAATGGCAGCGCCGGCAGGCGTTGCGGCAGATGGAAGGTGCGCTCGGCCAGGCGGCTGGCGAATGGCGCGGCGCGCTGATCAAGGCGATGACGCTGCTCGAGGCCGAGATCGATTTCTCCGACGAAGGCGATGTCGGCGGTCCGCTGATCGCCGAAGCCGTGGCCGGGGCACAGGGTGTACTCGGTAGTCTGCAGGTAGCGCTCGGTAGTTTCGCGGCTGGCGAACGGGTTCGCGAGGGCTTCGTCGTTGTTCTCGCCGGACCACCCAATGCCGGCAAGTCGAGCCTGCTCAACGCGCTCGCTCGGCGCGACGTCGCCATCGTCTCGCCGATCGCCGGCACGACCCGCGATGCCATCGAGGTCAGGCTCGATCTAGGCGGCATTCCCGTCGTCCTGGTCGATACCGCTGGCCTGCGCGAGAGCGGCGACGAGATCGAAGCGGAAGGTGTAAGGCGCGCCCGGCAGAAGGCTGCCCATGCCGACCTGGTGCTGCGGCTGCGGTCGCCCGATTCGGATCCGGAACGAAATGTTGTCGGTACTACCGAAATCGGTGTTGCGACCAAGGCCGACTTGGGTGGTCATACCGAGTCTGACGAGATCGGTGTGTCTGCTGTTACCGGAGCGGGGCTGCCGGAACTGATCGAACTGATCGCAGTTCGCCTGGGCAAGCTCAGCCAGGCCGAGCCTGCCCTCGTCACGCGCGAGCGGCAGCGTGTCGCCGTTACGGATGCCGCGATAGCGATCAAGCGCGCTATCTTGCTCCCGTCTGAACAACCGGAGCTCATTGCCGAGGAACTGCGTCTTGCCGTCCGCGCGTTGGAGCGGCTGATCGGCAAGGTCGATGTCGAGGATGTGCTCGACAGCCTGTTTTCCGGCTTCTGTATTGGCAAATAGGCGGTTTTCATTGACCTCGCGGCCGGGCTTGGCTAGCGATTTGCTCATGTCGAATGCACAGGCGAACCAGCACTACGATGTCGTCGTGGTGGGCGGCGGTCATGCCGGGGCGGAAGCTGCGGCCGCGGCGGCGCGCGCCGGCGCCGGGACGGCCCTGATCACGCAGCAGATCGCCACGGTTGGCGCGATGTCGTGCAATCCTGCGATCGGAGGGCTCGGCAAGGGTCATCTCGTCCGCGAGATCGATGCGCTCGACGGGATCATGGCGCGCTGCGCTGATCGGGGCGGCATCCAGTTCCGCATGCTCAACCGGCGCAAGGGGCCGGCGGTGCGTGGGCCTCGGGCCCAGGCCGACCGCAAGCTCTATCGCGAGGCGGTGCAGGCTGCGCTGGCGGCCCAGGACGGTCTGACCCTGATCGAGGGCGAGGCGTTCGATCTGGACATCGTTGATGGCCAGATCGCCGGCGTCGTGCTGGCCGATGGCCGTCGATTCGTCTGCGGAACGGTCGTGCTTACCACCGGCACCTTCCTGCGTGGGCTGATCCATATCGGCGAAAAGAAGATTCCGGCTGGTCGCGTCGGCGAAGCGCCGTCGCTTGGCCTGTCGGCAACGCTGGAACAGCATGGCTTCCCGCTCGGCCGGCTGAAGACCGGGACACCGCCGCGCTTGGACGGCCGTACGATCGACTGGGCCAGCCTGGAGATGCAGCCGGGCGATGAGCCGCCTGAGCCGTTCTCGGCGCTGACCGAGGCGATCATCACGCCGCAGATCAGCTGTGGCGTGACGCGGACCACGCTGGCGACGCACGAGCTGATCCGGGCGAACCTGCACCGGGCGCCGATGTTCTCCGGCCAGATCGAGGGCCGCGGGCCGCGCTATTGCCCGTCGATCGAGGACAAGGTCGGCCGTTTCGGCGATCGCGACGGCCACCAGATCTTCCTGGAGCCCGAGGGTCTCGACGATCCCACCGTCTATCCGAACGGGATTTCGACCTCGCTGCCGGAGGATGTCCAGCTCGACTTGCTGAAGACGATTCCGGGCCTGGAACGCGCGGTGATGCTGCGGCCGGGCTATGCGATCGAATACGACTATGTCGATCCACGTGCGCTCAAGTCGACGCTGGAGACGCGGGCGATCATCGGCCTGTTCCTGGCTGGCCAGATCAACGGCACGACCGGCTATGAGGAAGCGGCGGCGCAAGGCCTGCTCGCTGGCCTCAATGCTGCGCGGCGGGCCGGCGGCAACGAGCCGATCAGCCTCGACCGCACGCAATCCTATATCGGCGTGATGGTCGACGATCTGGTGACGCGCGGCGTTACGGAGCCGTATCGGATGTTCACCTCGCGCGCCGAGTTCCGGCTGTCGCTGCGGGTCGACAATGCCGATGAGCGGCTGACGCCGCTCGGCATCGAGCTCGGCGTGGTCGGCAGTGCTCGCCAGGAATGCTTCGAGCGCCGCCAGTCAGAGATCGTTAAGCTTACCGAACTCTTGCGCGAACGAACTCTGTCGCCGAATCAAGCGGCCGCGGCCGGGCTGGAGCTCAATCGGGACGGAATCAGGCGCTCGGCTTTCCAGATCCTGTCCTATCCGGCTGTCGATTTCGAGGCCCTGCTCCGGGTCTGGCCCGATCTCGCTGGCTTTCCCGAGACCGTGCGAGCCCGTGTCGCAGCAGACGCGACCTATGCGGTTTATCTCGACCGGCAGGCGGCCGAGATCGAATCCTATCAGCGCGACCAGGCGCTGGCACTGCCGGCTGATCTCGACCTCGACGGAATCTCCGGTCTGTCGAACGAATTGAGGCTGAAGCTACGCGCAGCGGGGCCGAGCAATCTGGCGCAGGCCGGCCGGATCGAAGGGATGACGCCGGCGGCCTTGACCTTGCTCGCCGCACATGCCCGTAAGCATCAGTCCGTTCGCATGGCGGGTGCCGAGGCATGACCCCTGTGAGTTCTGTTGATAAGAATGATAACTCCGACCGCCTCAACGCTTTTCGCTTGACGCCTGTTTCACGTGAAACAGAGGAGCGCCTCGCCATTCTGGTGGCGGAGCTCAGGCGCTGGCAGCAGGCGAAGAACCTGGTCTCGGGCGCGACGCTCGACGAGGTCTGGACCCGGCATGTCGCCGATTCCCTGCAATTGGTCGCCCATGCGCCGCAGGCGCGGCGCTGGCTCGACCTTGGCTCAGGCGGGGGCTTTCCTGGCCTTGTGCTCGGCATCCGGCTCGCTGAGCTCGGCGGGCATATCGACCTAGTCGAGAGCAATGCCCGCAAATGCGCCTTTCTGCGCCATGCGGCACGGCTGACGGGCGCGCCGGTGACGGTTCACAACGTCCGGATCGAGGATGTTGTCGACGGCTTTGCCGGCAAGGTCGAGGCGGTGACAGCCCGAGCCTTGGCGCCGCTGCCGCTGCTGCTCGACTGGTGTAAAGAGCTGTTGAGAACCGGGGTGACGGGAGTCTTTCCCAAGGGACAACATCTAGAGGCGGAATTGACCGCCGCGGCTAAATATTGGAAGATTCAGGCCACAACGTTTCCATCCTTGACGGATTCGGCGGCCGCAATCCTGGTGATCAGCGGCGCCGAGAAACGGGCCGATTGATGACCGATTCTCGCTCTATCACGCTTCCCTCCGCGCGCCCGCGCGTACTGGCCCTCGCCAATCAGAAGGGTGGGGTCGGCAAGACCACGACCGCGATCAATCTTGGCACAGCCCTCGCTGCCATCGGTGAGAAGGTGCTGATCATCGATCTCGATCCGCAAGGTAACGCCTCGACCGGGCTCGGCGTCGATCGCAAGAGCCGCAAGGCCTCGACCTATGACGTACTCTGCGGCGATATCGGGCTCGGCATGGCGATGCAAGCCACCGCCGTTCCCAATCTGTTCCTGGCGCCGTCGACGCTCGACCTGCTCGGCGTCGAGCTAGAGATCGCCAGTGCCAAAGACAGGACGACGCGACTGAAGAAGGCGATCGACGAGCTGGTCGATGACCAGCGCTGCAATGACCTGACCTATATCCTGATCGATTGCCCGCCCTCACTCAGCCTGATCACCATCAACGCGATGACCGCGGCCGATGCGGTGCTGGTGCCGCTGCAATGCGAGTTCTTCGCGCTGGAGGGGCTCAGCCAGTTGCTCAAGACGGTCGAGCAGGTCCGCGCCGGCCTCAATCCGCGCCTGATCATCCAGGGCGTGGTGCTGACCATGTACGACCCGCGCAACAACCTCTCCGGCCAGGTCATGGCCGATGTCCGCCATTTTCTCGGCGACAAAGTCTACGAGACTGTGATTCCGCGCAATGTGCGGATCTCGGAGGCGCCCTCCTATGGCAAGCCGGCGCTGCTCTACGATCTGCGCTGCGCCGGTTCGCAGGCCTATCTGAAGCTGGCCTCGGAGGTGATCAAGCGTGAGCGCACGCTGCGCGCCGCCTGATCGGTAAGAAGAAGGTTCAAGAGGAATGGCAATGGTCGAGGAACAGGGGCGTTCGCGTCTTGGCCGGGGTCTGGCCGCACTGATCGGCGATGTCGGCGAGGAGATCGGTGCGATCGAACGGGCGCGCGGACAGCGCAAGGTTCCGGTCGAGTTCCTGCGCCCGAATGCACGCAACCCACGCAAGGCCTTCGCCGAAGCCGAGCTGGAAGACCTCGCCGCCTCGGTGCGCGAGCGCGGCATCCTGCAGCCGATCATCGTGCGTTCCATCCCGGGCATGATCGACGCCTATGAGATCATCGCTGGCGAGCGACGCTGGCGGGCGGCGCAGCGCGCCGAGCTGCACGATGTCCCCGTCATCCTGGTCGAGGCAAACGATCGCGAGGCGCTCGAGATCGCCATCGTCGAGAACGTCCAGCGCGCCGATCTGAACGCGATGGAAGAGGCGGCAGGCTATGAGCGGCTGATCGCCGAGTTCGACTATACCCAGAACGATCTCGCCAAGGTGATCGGCAAGAGCCGTTCGCATGTGGCGAACACGCTGCGCCTGAGCAAGTTGCCGGAACCGGTCAAGCAACTGGTCAGCGAGGGCGCTGTCTCAGCCGGCCACGCCCGCGCGCTGCTTGCTGTTTCGGATCCGGAACAAGTCGCGAAACGTGTCGTCGAGCAAGGACTTACCGTCCGCGACGTTGAACGTCTCGGCCAGGATGAGGCCCGCAGCGAGAACAAGCCCGTGCGGGCTGCTGCCGCCCCGAAGCCGGAGAAGGATCCGGATACGCGTGCGGTCGAGAAGGCCCTGGAAGAGGCGCTCGGCCTTGGTGTCTCGATCCAGCACCGTGCCAATGGCGCCGGCGAAATGCGGATCAGCTACAAGACGCTGGAACAGCTCGACGCGCTCTGCCGACGGCTGAAGGCCTGATCAGCGGCCCCGGCCGCCCATCCGGCTGAGCGTCCAGAGCGCGCGCGCGGCGATCGGCTTGCCCATATCGCCGTCGCGGCGCACCGCGAGCATCGCCGTTCCCAGGATCGTCACGGCATCGCGCAATTTTGCCGTCGACCAGGCGTTGAGCGCGGCCTCGGCGCCGGCGATGCGTGGATAGGGCAGGCGCATGGCGCCGACGGCCTCGCGCGCCGGCTTGCCGCCCTCGATGGCGAGCTTCGCCTTCAGCAGCGCGAGTGTATGACGCAGGACTGCGCCGAGCAGCACGCCCTGGTCGAGCCCTTCCCCGGCGAGCTTGGCGAGAGCGAGATCGAGGCTCGGCAGGCGGCCAGCAAAGACGGCATCGACCACGCCGGCCTGCTCGCGCTGGGCGGTATCGCCGACGACGGCCTCGACATGGGCGGTTGTCAGCGCCGTGTCGCTGCCGGCGTAGAGGATCAGCTTGTCGATTTCCTGTCGCGAGGTCTGGCGGTCGCCGCCAAGCAGGCTGGTCAGCAGGTCACGCGTCGTCCGGTCGATGCTCTTGCCGGCCGCTCGCGCCATCTCGTCGACGATCGTGCCGAGATCGCGGGCGGCGTCGCCATAGCAGGGCACGGCGAGCGCCGATCTGGCGCGCTCGCAGGCGGTACGCAACGGATTCGTCTTTTGCAGGTCGCCGGCCTCGACGATGACGATCGCGTCCTGCGATGGCGTCGCCAGCAAGGGCTCCACAGCGGCGACAAGCGGGCGCGAGGTCGGCGAGACGCGGATGGCACGGCGGCCGCCGAACAGGCCGATCGTATTGGCTTCGTCGACCAGCTTCAGCGGATCGGAAGCGATCTCGTCGCCATCCATGCGGATCAGCTGGAAGGCGTCCTGCGGGTCGTCGACGCTGCTGCGGGCGAGCGCTGCGGCCCGCTCGGAGATCAGCCCGGCATCGGGGCCGTAGAACAGGAACAGGCGCCAGGCGGGGTCGGGACGCGCAAGCGTGCGATCCGCCTCATGCGCCTTGACCATCGCCATCGGTTCAGCCGCTGACGAGCCCGGCGGCGACGCGGGCCTTGATCAGCTGGGCAAGCTCCTTGGCCGCGCGAATCTGCGCGTCACGCGCGGCGCGCAGCGAGGCGAAGCGCTGCTGCGAACGTTCATAGGGGGCCCGGACGACGCTCTGGCCCGAGGCGATCACCTCGTTCGAGCCATTGCGCACCAGCTGCCAGTCGGCGGTGGCGATCAGGATCGCCGAATCGGCGCGGCCGTTGGCGTAGTCGACCGTGATGACCTCGAGTGTCTCTTTGGTCGTCGCGTTGAGTTTCAGGATCTTCTGCCGGTCGGGCTCGCCCCCACCGTCGAACTCGAAAACGAGTTCGTTGCGCAGATAATGCCCGACCAACCCCTTCATCTCAGGCACCTCGATGCCGAGCATGGCGTTGCGGACATTGCCGCCGACCTTGCTGACCGTGCCCTCGCCATAGAGCGGCTGGAAGCAGCCGCCAGCGAGCGCGGCGAGGCCGAGCGCGGCTGCCAGCGCCAGCGGGCGCCGGCGTGTCATGGTCCCGGTCTCAGACGACGACATTCACGATCCTCCCCGGCACCACGATCACCTTGCGGATCGGCCGGTTGTCCAGAGCCCTGGCGACAGCCTCGGAGGCGCGCACGATCGCCTCGACCGCCACCGTATCGGCATCGGCAGGCACCGTCACCTCCGCCCGCTTCTTGCCGTTGACCTGCACAGGCAGCACCTTGCTGTCATCCTGTAACAATTCCGTTTCGGCCTCGGGCCAAGCGGCCTCGCCGGCAAGACCCGGAAGCTTCAGCGCCTGCCAGCACTCTTCGGCGAGATGAGGCATCATCGGGGCGACAAGCTGCGTCGCGATCATGGCGGATTCATGTAGCGCGAAGGCGATGTCGGCCGGCAGGTCAGCCGATTCGGCGGCGGCATCGAGCGCTTTGCCGATGGCGTTGGTCAGTGTGTAGACGTGGGCGATGCAGCGGTTGAAGGCGAGCCGCTCGATATCGGCGCCGACGGCGTGCAGAGCGCGATGGCTCGCCTTGCGCAAGGTGAGCGCCGCCTCCGAGAAGGAAGCCGGGCGGACAGGTTTGCCGCCGGTGCGCTCGCCGATCTCGGCGACGAGACGCCAGAGCCGTTGCACGAAGCGGGCTGCACCCTGGACGCCTTCGTCGCTCCAGATCACATCACGATCCGGCGGCGAATCGGAGAGCATGAACCAGCGGGCGGTGTCGGCGCCGTAGGAGGCGATGATATCGTCGGGGTCGACGACATTCTTCTTCGACTTCGACATCTTCTCGATCGAGCCGATCTCGATCGGCGCACCGGTCTCGACGTCGAAGCCGCGGCGCTCATTGCCGACCGTCTCGATCCGGACATTGCCCGGCTCGACCCAGGCGCCGTCCGCAGTCCGGTAGGTCTCGTGCACGACCATGCCCTGCGTGAACATGCCGTCGAACGGCTCGTCCAGCCCGGTATGGCCGGTCGCCTTCATCGCGCGGGTGAAGAAGCGCGAATAGAGCAAATGCAGGATCGCGTGCTCGACGCCGCCGATATACTGGTCGACCGGCAGGAAACGGTCGACCGCCTTGCGGTCGGTCGGGCTGTCGGTGCGCCACGGGTCGGTGAAGCGGGCGAAATACCAGGACGAATCGACGAAGGTGTCCATGGTGTCGGTTTCGCGCCGCGCCGGCTTGCCGCATTGCGGGCAGGCGACATGTTTCCAGCTCGGATGGTGGTCGAGCGGATTGCCGGGCTTGTCGAAGGAGACGTCGTCCGGGAGCTTGACCGGCAGGTCCTGCTCCGGCACCGGCACGACGCCGCAATCCTCGCAATGGACGATCGGGATCGGGCAGCCCCAGTAGCGCTGGCGCGAGATGCCCCAGTCGCGCAGGCGGAAATTGACCTTGCGCTGCGCGACCGGGCGATTGCCGAGGGTTTCAGCCTCCAGTCGCTTGGCGACCTCTTCTTTCGCCTCCGGAATGGTCATGCCGTCGAGGAAGTGCGAATTGATCATCCGCCCCTCGCCATCATAGGCGGTGTCGGTGATGACGAAGCTCGCGGGATCGGTGCCTTCCGGGCAGACCACCGGGGTGTTGCCAAGCCCGTATTTGTTGACGAAGTCGAGGTCGCGCTGATCATGCGCCGGGCAGCCGAAGATCGCGCCGGTGCCGTATTCCATCAGGATGAAGTTCGCGACATAGACCGGCAAAGTCCATGTGGGATCAAAGGGATGGGCGGCGCGCAGGCCGGTGTCGAAGCCCTGCTTCTCGGCCTTGTCGATATTCTCCTGGGCGGTGCCGGTCTTCTTGCACTCGGCGATGAAGTCCTGCAGCGCCGGATTCGTTTCGGCAGCGGCCTTGGCCAGTGGATGGTCGGGCGCCACCGCCAGGAACTTGGCGCCGAACAGCGTGTCGGGGCGGGTCGTGTAGACCTCGACCTCGCTCTGGCCCAGTGCATTCGATTCGAGAGCGAAACGAACCAGCAGGCCTTCCGAGCGGCCAATCCAGTTCTTCTGCATCAACCGGACCTTGTCCGGCCAGCGGGTCAGCCCGTCGAGTGCGTCGTTCAGCTCCTGGCCGAAGGCGGTGATCTTGAAGAACCACTGCGTCAGCTCGCGGATCTCGACGGGAGCGCCGGAGCGCCAGCCGCGGCCGTCGATGACCTGCTCATTGGCGAGCACGGTCTCGTCGACCGGGTCCCAGTTGACCTTGGCGGTCTTGCGGTCGACCAGCCCGGCCTTCAGGAAGTCGAGGAAGAGCTTCTGCTGGTGCTTGTAATAGCTGGCGTCGCAGGTGGCGAGCTCGCGGCTCCAGTCGAGCGACAGGCCCATGGACTGCAGCTGGCCGCGCATCGTCGCAATGTTGGCGTAGGTCCAATCGCGTGGGTGGACCTTGTTGGCCTTGGCGGCGTTCTCCGCCGGCAGGCCGAAAGCGTCCCAGCCCATCGGGTGGAGCACCGAAAAACCCTTGGCGCGCTTGTAGCGCGCGACGACGTCGCCCATCGCATAGTTGCGGACATGGCCCATATGGATGCGCCCCGACGGATAGGGGAACATCTCGAGCACGTAGTAGGGAGGCCGCGTATCGTCGTTGCGGGTCTCGAAGAGCTTGCGCTCATTCCAGACCTGGCGCCATTTCGGCTCGGCTTCCTTCGGATTGTAGCGTTCGACGGCCATGCTGATCGTGTCGTTCTTGCGTGAGCGGACTGGGCCGGACTAGGACACCATCGCAGCCCCCGGGTCAATGTTCGGAACGGCTTGGCAGGGGCGCACGAGGCAAGGACGGGTCGAAATGTCGGATGTCGTGGCGAGACTTGAGGAAACGCGGGAGACGATCGCCCGTGCCGCGCGCGATTTCGGCCGCAAGCCGGACAGCGTGACGCTGGTCGCCGTCTCCAAAACCAAGCCGGCGGAGATGATCGTGCCGGCGCTGGAAGCCGGCCAGATCGACTTCGGCGAGAACTATGTCCAGGAGGCCAAGGAGAAGTGGCCGCCGCTGCGTGAGCGCTTCCCGAACAGCCGGCTGCACATGATCGGCCCGCTGCAGTCGAACAAGGCGCGCGATGCCGTGGCGCTGTTCGACGTGATCCAGTCGCTCGACCGCGAGAGCCTCGCCAAGGAGCTGGCCCGCGAGATCGAGCGCGCCGGCAAGGCGCCTGAGCTGATCGTCCAGGTCAACACCGGCGCCGAGCCGCAGAAGGGCGGCGTCCTGCCCGGCGAGGCCGACGCCTTCCTGGAGCTGTGCCGGACCCGCTACGGTCTGACGATCGGGGGGCTGATGTGCATTCCCCCGGCCGAGGATCCGCCCTCGCCGCATTTCGCCCTGCTCGGCAAGATCGCCAAGCGCAATGGCCTGGCGATCCTGTCGATGGGGATGAGCGCCGATTACGAGGCGGCGATCCAGCTTGGCGCCAGCCATGTCCGCGTCGGCAGCGCGATTTTTGGCGCGCGAAGCTGAGGAACCGTTCAGGTCGAGGTCGGGGTGAGAGCTCGCTCGGCCTCCGCCAGGACGACCCGGTTGCGACCTGAAGACTTCGCCGCATAGAGCGCCTTGTCGGCCCGCTCGATCACGTCCTCGATGTCGCGGTCCTGCTCGCCGACGATCGCGGCGCCGACGCTGATGGTGAGGTCGATCTGGGCGAGCCCCTGCGTCACCACGGTCGCGCCGACCGATTCGCGGATACGGTTGGCCAGGTTCTCGGCGCCCTGCGCATCGGTTTCGCGCAGCAGCACAACGAATTCCTCGCCGCCGAAACGGGCGACCTTGTCAGTCGTGCGGATCTGCCCCGCGATGATCTTGGCGACCGCGCGGATGACCTCGTCGCCGGCGGCGTGGCCGAAGCTGTCGTTGATCCGCTTGAAATGGTCGATGTCGAACATCAGCACGCCGAGATTGCGCTGGTAGCGCTTGTAGTAGTTCATCGCGTCCTCGGCGAAGGGCAGGAAGGCGCGGCGATTGAGCAGGCTGGTGAGCGGGTCGGTGTCGGCGAGGATCTGCAGGGTGTGCAGGTCCGAGCCGAGGCGGCGGGTCTTCTCCTCAGCCTCGCGCGCCTGCTTGTCGGCCCTGGCCTGGACGTCGCGGACGGTCGCCTCGGCGTCACGGGCGCCTCTCTCGGCGGTCCCCAGCCGGCGCAGCAGCGAGCGCAGGGCGGCGGAGAGCTGCAGGATGTCGCGCGAGCCATGCTGGCGCTGGATGCCAGCGGCGCCGGGATCGCGACCGATCAGGTCGACCGAGCGGCAGAGCCGCGTCAGCGGATCCGTCACGGTTCCCGCGAAGAACCAGGCCAGGGCAGCGCCGATCGCGGCGACGGCGAGGCCGAGCAGGGCGATGATGGCGGCGAGCCGGTTGGCCGGAGCGAGGGCGACATCGACGGGGCGGCGCGCGGCGACGACCCAGCCCAGCCCTGGATAATCGTCCTGGCCCTTGGTCTGGACGAGCGCCGTCAGCATGGGCTGATCGCCGGAGCGATCGACGAAGGAGATACCGTGGCGGGCAGCGGCGATCTGCGCGCCATCGAACGGTTTGGCGTCCTTGGGGCCGAGCAGCACCGTGCCGTCGCGCCCGACCACCCAGAGCTCAGAGGCGAGCGCCGGGTCGTGGTTGCGCAGGACATTGTCACGCAGATTGCCGGCCCAGTTCCAGCTCAGATGGGCGCCGAGGACGCCGACCTTGGCACCCGTCGGACCGAAGACCGGCATGGCGACGTCGACAAAGCGGAAGGGCGCCTCGTCCGAGCTCTTGCGCAGGAGGCCGTCGAGCAGCTTGGCGTCATGGACGTCCTCCACCGTGGGGCCGGCGAGGCCGTTGATGAACCAGGGCCGCTGCGCGACCGAGACACCCTCGAGCATGCCGCGGGTCGCGGCGCGGACCGTGCCGTTGGGCTCGGCGAGACCGAGCCAGGCATAGTCGCTCAAGCCTTCCTGCAATTGCATGAGCACGGCCCGCGTCCGGGCGGGATTGTCCTGCCAGAGACCGCGCAGCGGCTCCATGCGCGCCAGGTTGCCGATCTCACGGTAGCGCTCGAACATGTTCTGGTCGAGCCGGTCCGACATGGTGCGGGCCAGCGCGACCAGCTCGAGATTGGCCTCGCGCACGGCGTCCCGGCGGGCGAGCCAGGCGGCGCCGGCGGCCGATACGGCGACGACGATGATGCAGAGCAGGCCGGCCATGGCTGCCGTCTGCTGCCGCAATGTCAGGCGGTCGGCGAGACCGACCAGTGACAGGCGCGTTTGCATGATCCCCTCCGGCAAGACCGCTGGAGAGGATCGTCGGTACGACCGAACCGTCTGTTAACGGGTGAAAACCGTCGAAAGCGATGGTTTGCGCCAGGTGAATCGCACAATGCGAATGTGCTTCGTCGTGGCGCGACGCCTAGATCGGCTGGCCGACATCGATGCGGTTACCGTCCGGGTCCTCGAAGACGAAGGCGCGCAGGCCGTAGTCCTTGTCGCGCAGGCCCTTGACGATGCGCAAGCCGTGGCGCTGGCAGAGCTCGTGGAAGGCATCGACATCATCGACCATCATATGGGCGATGTTGAAGGGAGCGGCCTTGTGGTCCTTCTGCAGGGTCAGATGGATTTCGGCCTTGCCCTTCTTGAGGATCATGAAGCCGACCGGCTGGCCGTTCTCGAAGGTCTTGGTGAAGCCGAGCACGCCGACATAGAAGGCGCAGGCGCGCTCCATGTCCTTGACGGGGAACATGGCGGCGACGCGGCCGAAGCCGATCTCGGTCATTGGCGAATCAGTCATGGCACAGTCTCTTGCTGGGAGCTGGCCTGATCTGAACGGGGCGGTGCCCGCTCAAATCCGGCGCTCCTGATATCGATCGGCGAGACGGTGCTCCACGCCAGTATCCCCGGCCTGGACCGGCTTGCAAGCCCTTAGCGCACGACGATCGCGCAGCGTCGCGCCAGCCTAGGCAGGACCTTGCCGAAAATGTCGCCGGTGACGGCGACGCAGCCGGCCGTCGGGGTAAAGCCCGGCCGGGCAAGGTGCCAGAAGATGGCGCTGCCGCGGCCCCGCCGGACCGGCGCATCGTTCCAGCCGAGCTCGACGATGACGTCGTAGAGATTGTCGGCGCGGGCGAGCCGTTCCTCGGCCTCGCCGGGCGGGCGGTCGATCAGGCGGTTGTAGCGCCGGTCGGTCTGATCGTCGCACCAGGCGTCGCGCGGCGAGATGGCGCGGATTGGCAGCAGGCTCGAAGGTCGCGGCAGCCGATCGGCGCGGTAAAAGACGCGGCGCAGCGGCAGTTTCGCCCGCGGCGTGCCGCCATCGCCTTCGCGCTTGGCGACGATGATGCCGGAGCGGCCGAGCGCGCAGGGAAAGGCGGCGGAACCAGCGATCAGGAAGCCTTTGCGGCGATCATGCACCGAGCGCACCACCACCAGTTTCGTCAGCTGCCGGCCCGCCGCGGCGCCATCATCACGTTTTCTCACAGGCCATCCATCTTGCGTGATCTGCCGTCCGTTTGCCGTCGTCCAGCGTGCTTTCCGTTTGACCGGCTTGCGCCGTCCGGTCAGAATCTGCGCTCAACTCAATATGTTGGAGCATGAGCCGTTCGCAAAGGTGGCTCCCACTTCTGCCGAACATGCTCTACTATTGCGCCAACGCAAACGGGCTGACTCGCCTTCATGTCTGCAACTCACCATATCCTGCTGGTCGACGACGACCAGATGCTGCGCGATGCGCTCGCCGAGCAGCTTGCGCTCTACGACGAATTCAAGGTGTCGACGGCGTCGAATGCGACGGCGAGCCTGAAGGCCGTGCAGGCCGAGCGTGTCGACCTCGTGGTGATGGATGTCGGCCTGCCCGACATGGATGGCCGTGAGGCGGTGAAGCTGATGCGCAAGAACGGCTTCAAGGGGCCGGTGGTGATGCTGACCGGGCAGGGCTCGGACGCCGACACCGTGCTCGGGCTGGAAGCCGGCGCCAACGACTATGTGGTCAAGCCGTTCAAGTTCGCCGTGCTGCTGGCGCGCATCCGCGCGCATCTCAGGCAATACGAGGCGAGCGAGGACGCGATTTTTCAAGTTGGTCCGTACACCTTCCACCCGGGCTCCAAGCTGCTGGTCAGCGCCAAGGGCTCGAAGACCAAGCTCACCGAGAAGGAGACGGCGATCCTGCGCTTCCTCTACCGTGCCGGCCGCAAGCCGATCGCGCGCGAGACACTGCTGCAGGAGGTCTGGGGCTATAATTCGCAGGTCACGACGCACACGCTCGAGACCCATATCTACCGCCTGCGCCAGAAGATCGAGCCGGACCCCGCCAATGCGCGCCTGCTCGTCACCGACGCCGGTGGCTACCGGCTGAATCCGTAGTCCTGAATGTCGCTCAACGACGACATCGCGCTGCTGGCCCGTCAGCCGCTGCTGGGCCTGATGGATCGCGATGCGCTGCGACTGCTCGCCTTCGCCGCCGAGACCCGGTCCCTACGAGCTGGCGATGTGCTGTTCCGGCGCGGCGAGGGCTCGGACGGGGCTTTCCTCGTCATCTCCGGCGCGGTGGCGCTGAAGCGCGAGGATGATGGCCGGCCGGCGGACGAGGTCGTCGGGCCGGGCGCGCTGCTCGGCGAGCTCGCATTGTTCACGGCGCTGGAGCGGCCGGTGACCGCGATCGCGCGCGAGCCGACCCAGGTGATGCGCCTGGCGCGCAGCGTGATGCGCCGGGTGCTCGGCGAATCACCCGATTCGGCGCAGGCGATCGCGGCAGCGGTCGCAGAGCGGCTGCATGCGTTCAACAGCGAGCTGGCTGCGGTCGGGACGGCGCTCAGGGCGATTGATCTGCGCTGAGCGCGCTCACAGCTCCAGCTGCACCGTCACCGGAACATGGTCCGAAGGCCGCTCCCAGCCGCGTGCCTCGCTCAGGAAAGTGAGGTCGCGCAACGTCGGCTTCAGCGCATCCGAGAGCCAGATATGGTCGAGCCGACGGCCGCGGTTCGAGACCTGCCAGTCGGCGGCACGGTAGCTCCACCAGCTGTAGAGCTTCTCGGGCTCGGGCCGGAGCGTGCGGGCGGCGTCGGTCCAGCCAAGCTCGCTGCGCAGCTTCTCCAGCGTCGTGGTCTCGATCGGGGTGTGGCTGACGACGTCGAGCAATTGCTTGTGGCTCCAGACATCGTGCTCATAGGGGGCGATGTTGAGATCGCCCACCAAAATGCTCGGCCGTCCCGACGGGTTGCGGGCGACGCCCCAGGCGCCGATGGCGTCGAGGAATTGCAGCTTGTGGGCGAATTTCGGATTGGTTTCGGGGTCGGCAATGTCGCCGCCGGCCGGGATATAGAAGTTATGGATGGCGATGCCGGCTGCGGCGCCGGCGCCCTGGTCGAGCACCACGGTCATGTGGCGGGCGTCGTTGCGCTCGCACATCGCCATCGCCTCCTTCTCCTGGAAGGGCAGCTTCGAGACGATGGCGACGCCGTTATAGCCTTTGTTACCGATGAAGGCCTGGTGGACATAGCCGGCCTCCGTGAAGGCCTTGGCCGGGAACTGCTCGTCCGGTGTCTTGGTCTCCTGCAGGCAGAGAATGTCGGGCTGGTGAGCCTTCAGGAACTCGGTGACCATCCCGATGCGCAGGCGCACCGAGTTGATGTTCCAGGTGGTGACGGAGAGCTGCACGAAAGGGTAAATCCGGCCGGAAAGGGAAGCCGGAAACTGGGTCGTCGGCCCGGGAAAAGCAAGGCTTGCTGGAAATCCTCCCCCGCGCGCTGAACGCCGAGCGAGCGGGATCGCCCGAGGATCCGCATGACGTTGCAGAAATATCCCATGCCGGCGCTCTTCCTCTCACGCCTTGCCTGAGGCTCCCCTCGGGACCGGTCATCTGCTATCCCTGCGCCTGCAGAGCATTGGCCGCCGAGGTAGACTTTGCCTAAGTAAGTCCGGTCTCGATCCAGTTTCACCCGTACAGGCTGACAGCGACGCGCTGCCGGCCTCGACTTTGTTCGTCGGGTGGTGGCGAGACCGGTTTGGCATTGTCCAGATGTGCCAGCACAGCTCTCGCTGTCCCTGCTCTGCAATCCGCTAAAGCATCGCCATACCGCGCCCAGCCGGGCTTTCTCGCACGCCGCCTTGGTGAACTTCCGAGAGGAAGACCAAGACGCCATGTGCGATGCACTTCAGGTCAGATGGACCATCACTGCCCAAAAACCACCCCAACCTTGGATCGCCTGCAGCGGATGCGGAGGACCGAGGGCTTTTCAATCCAGCGGGAAGATCAGGCTCAACGCCAATGGCCGCAGGCTCGACGCCTGGCTCATCTACAACTGCAGGGATTGCGACAGAACCTGGAACCGGCCGCTGTTCGAGCGGCGGGCCGTTCGCGAGATCGATCCTGCGGTTCTCGCAGCGCTTCAGTCGAATGATCCGCAATGGGCACGCGCAGAGGCTTTCAATCTCGACGCCTTGAGGCGCGCATCACCGCGCATCGATGAGTTCGCGGATGTCGCCATCGCCAAGGAGACCGTGCGCGATAGTCAGTCCTCGGCGACGATCGCGATCGAACTGGTCGTGCCGTTGCCGACCAGCATGCGCCTTGATCGCCTGCTGGCGTCGGAACTGGCGATGTCGCGTGGGAGGCTGCAAGCGCTGCTGGAGCAGGGCCTGCTTCGGATCACGTCCGAGCGCAGCGACGCCCTGCGGCGACGCGTCAAAACCGGCACGACCATCGTGCTGGATTTGCCGGCTGAGACCGACTGCGCGTGGTCCTGTCGGTTTCAGGCGATTCGGACTGCAAGCTAGAGATGAGTGAGGGGGCGAGTTCTCGCCCCCTCACCGCAATGAGAAACGCATAGCCTGGCTCAGAGCACGCGCTGGTAGTCGATCACGAAGTTCTTCTGGTCGGGCCGGCGCTGGGTGTCGAGATTGTAGAGCGAGACCGAGGTCTCATAGCCCTGCGGGTCGATCACCACCCACTGCCGGAGCTCGTTGGCGGTGAGGTCGAAGTTCAGCGTGATCTTCGAGGTGCCGCCCAGAGTCGAGCGATCCTCGAGTTTCAGCGACAGGATGTCGCCCTTGGTGCTGACGCCGGTGACGGTGGTGTCGCGTTCCAGGCTCATCTGCTCCTTGAGCAGGAACTTCAGCGGCGTCTGGCCGATCGAATAGAGGTCCTGGGTCGCGAGCTTGCGATCGCGGATCGCGACCGAGGTGCCGTCGGCGACGACCTCCATCGTCACCGGCGGGCGATACTCGAAGCGCATCTTCCCCGGGCGCTGGACATAGATCTTGCCTTCGAAGCGACGCCCGTCCGCAGCGAACTGGATGAAGTCGCCCTGCAGGGTCGAGAAGCCGTTGAAATAGGCGTTCAGCCGCTCGACGGCCTCGGCCTTCGTCAGGGGCGCGCTTGGCTTGGAGGATTTGGCCGGAGAGGCCGCACGCGGCTCGTTGTTGGCGGTGACGACCGGCGCAGGAGCAGCTGTGGCCGCGGCAGGCGCTGGTGCGGACGCCTGGACGGCATCGGTGCGCGGCATACCAAGGCCCGGCGGGCGGATCGGCGGCAGCGGGATCGCCCGCTGCGCCGGCCGGGCGGCGGCCGGCGGCTGGGCCGCGGGCTTGATGTCGAGCGGCTGGGCGCAGACCTGGCCCGAGGCCAGCGCAAGCGCCAGAGCGGCGGCTGCGAGAGCTGGCATGGGCGAGAGATTGGGCATGTGGCTCCGGTGTCCGGTTGGCGGCCTTCTGGCGGAATATCGTGCCGCCATGGCTGGCGGGCAAGGGTTCAACGCGTCAGCAGGCTACGAGGTTGCACCGGGCTGATGGCATTTTCAGGACCGGTTTCGCGCCATTCGGCCGTACCAGCCCTCTTAGTCCTCGTCTTCCCTGGCCCGTCCGGTTTCGACGAGGATTTCGCGTTTTCCGGCGTGGTTGGCGGGGCCGACGATGCCCTCGTTCTCCATCCGCTCCATGATCGAGGCGGCGCGGTTGTAGCCGATCTGCAGGCGGCGCTGGATGTAGGAGGTCGAGGCCTTCTTGTCGCGCAGCACCACCGCCACCGCCTGCTCGTAGGGGTCCTCGCTCTCGGACTGGCCCATCGCGCTCTTGTCGAAGACCGCCCCGTCCTCGTCATCGCCCGCTCCGGCCTCCTCCTCGGCGGTGACAGCGTCGAGATAGTCCGGCCGCCCCTGCGTCTTCAGATGCGCCACCACCTTCTCGACCTCGGCGTCCGAGACGAACGGGCCGTGCACGCGGGTGATCCGGCCGCCGCCGGCCATGTAGAGCATGTCGCCCTGGCCGAGCAGCTGCTCGGCGCCCATCTCGCCGAGAATGGTACGCGAGTCGATCTTGCTGGTGACCTGGAAGGAGATCCGCGTCGGGAAGTTCGCCTTGATCGTGCCGGTGATCACGTCGACCGAGGGCCGCTGCGTCGCGAGAACCACGTGGATGCCGGCGGCGCGGGCCATCTGGGCCAGGCGCTGGATCGTGCCCTCGATCTCCTTGCCGGCGACCATCATCAGGTCGGCCATCTCGTCGACGATCACGACGATATAGGGCAGAGGCGACAGGTCCATCGCCTCCTCCTCGTAGATCGCCTCGCCCGAATGCTTGTCGAAGCCGGTCTGGACCGTGCGGGTGATGACCTCTCCTGCCGCGGCCGCCTCCGCCACGCGTAAATTAAACCCGTCGATGTTGCGCACACCGAGCTTCGACATCTTCTTGTAGCGCTCCTCCATCTCGCGCACCGCCCATTTCAGCGCGACCACCGCCTTCTTCGGGTCGGTGACGACGGGGGTGAGCAGATGCGGGATGCCGTCATAGACGGAGAGCTCGAGCATCTTGGGGTCGACCATGATCAGGCGGCACTCCTCCGGCTTCAGCCGGTAGAGGATCGACAGGATCATGGTGTTGATCGCGACCGACTTGCCCGAGCCGGTGGTGCCGGCGACGAGCAGGTGCGGCATGCGGGCCAGATCCGCGATCACCGGCTCGCCGCCGATGGTCTTGCCGAGGCAGAGCGCGAGCTTGTGCTTGGTGCCCTCGAAGTCCTGGCTGGCCAGGAGCTCGCGCAGGAAGACGGTCTCGCGCTTGGCGTTGGGCAGTTCGATGCCGATCGCGTTCTTGCCCTGCACCACCGCCACGCGCGCCGACACCGCGCTCATCGACCGAGCAATGTCGTCGGCCAGCGAGATCACCCGGGACGACTTGGTGCCCGGCGCAGGCTCGAGCTCGTACAAGGTGACGACCGGACCGGGCCGGACCTGGCTGATCTCACCGCGCACGCCGAAATCCTCGAGTACGCCTTCGAGCAAGGTGGCGTTCTGTTCCAGCGCGTCGGTGGAGATGGTGTTGGCCGGCACCTTCTTGGGTTCGGCCAGATAGGTCAGCGGCGGCAGCTCGAAGCCGTCGCGGTCGAGCAGCGAGGGCTGCGCCTCGCGCGACAGGCGCTTGCCCGGCTTGGGCGCCCGCACCGGCGCTGCGACGCGCGGCGCGTTGAGGTCGCGCAGGTCCTGCGCCTCGAACGGCTCGTCATCGTCGTCGTAAGCCGGCCGGGTGCTCGGCGCTGCCTTGGCGGCAGCGGGGCGCACGAGCTCGGGTGCGACGACAGGGGACCGGTAGGCTTCCGGATCGCCGGTAAAGTTCGGCTCGCGGCGGACTCGGCCGGTCTGGGCCGGAACTGGCATTGCGCTGGCGCCGGCGGAGACAGGCTGCGGCGGGCGCGGCAGACGGCGCAGGATCGCGGCCTTCAGCGCCATGGCGCCATGGGCGATCCAGCCGATCAGGATCACGGAGAAGCCCGGCTCATCGTCGCGGCGTTCCTCGCCATCGGCGAAAGCGGCGTCGTCGTCATGGTCGGTTTCGGGATCCTCGTCGGTGACGAAGCCGAAGCCGGCGGCGGCGGTGACCGAGAGAATGGCAATTCCGGCAAAGACGAAAGCAACGAGGCCGCCGAGCGCGGTGCCGGACAGGCCGACGATGTTGCGGGTGCCTTGCAGCAGGGCATCGCCGATGACGCCGCCCATGCCGGTCGGCAGCGGCCAGCGCGGCGTCGCCGGCAGGGCGCTCGCCACGGCGGCGCTCGAGACGACGCCGACGACCCAGAGGACGAGCTTGAGCGCGCTGCGATCGAAGAGATGGAAGCGAATCAGCCGGAGCGACCAGAGCAGCGGTGGCAGCAGCAGCGCGACGACGCCGAGGCCAAGGAGCTGCATGGCGAGGTCGGCGATCATCGCGCCGGGCCGGCCGAGCAGGTTGTGCACGGTGCCGCGCGTAGCGTTGTTGAGGCTGGGATCGTCGACCGACCAGGTCGCGAGGGCGACGGCGATAGCGACCATCAGCGCGAGCATCGCCATGCCGCCGATCTCGGCGGCGCGGCGCGAGAGGAACTCGCGCACCGGATCGGGCAGGCGGTCGATCAGCGATGAGGAGCGTCGGATCGTGCGCATCGGGCCGTGTCTGCGGGCATCGGTCAGGAAGGCGGCGAGAACCGCCCCATCGAACCGGCAGGTTAGGAAGGTCCGGTTAAGGCGCGCTTAACCTTGCGCTGCCGTCGCGCCTTGTCATGGCGATGGGGAACGATGGCCCCGCCAGTGCATTCTTCGAGGAGCAACCGCAGGGAGGGCGAAATGGCCGATGGCGACGACAGGATCGCGAGAATTGCCCGGATCTGGCGCGGCCGCACCGTGCCTGAGAAGGCCGATGCCTATGCAGCCTATTTGCTCGAAGTCGGCGTCAGGCCGTTGGCGAAGAAGGCCCTCGGCGCGCAGATGTTCCGTGAGGATCGCGCCGATCAGAGCGAGTTCGTGACAATCTCCTATTGGGAGAGCGTCGAGGCGATGTCGCGCTTCGCCGGTCCTGATCCACGCAAGATCCACCATCTCGAGCGCGACGCGGAGTTCCTGATCGAACTGCCGGAGGCGGTGCAGGTGCTGGAGATCGTGCTCGATCGTGCCGAGAGTCGCGACTGAGACAGCCAAAAGAAAAACCCCGGCGGTCTCCCGCCGGGGCGATGATGTGCGTGAGACAAAAGCTCGCGCTCAGTCGTGATAGGCGCGCTCGCCATGCTCGGCGATGTCGAGGCCTTCGCGCTCCTGGTCGGAGGTGACGCGCAGGCCGACGATCACATCGACGATCTTGTAGAGGATCGCCGAGCCGACGCCGCTGAAGACCAGCGTGAACAGCACCGCCTTGAGCTGGGCCAGGAAGGCCGGGCCGAACTCGTAGGTCGCCGCGACCAGCTCGCCGGGCTTGGTCGAATAGTCGGGGATGCCGGCTCCGCCGAGCGCCTGGTTGACCAGGATGCCGGTCGCCAGCGCGCCGATGATGCCGCCGATGCAGTGGATGCCGAAGACGTCGAGCGAGTCGTCGTAGCCGAGCGCATTCTTCACGGTCGAGCAGAACATGAAGCAGACCGGGCTGACGACGAGGCCGAGCAGGATCGAGCCCATCGGGCCCGCAAAGCCCGCGGCCGGCGTGACGGCGACGAGGCCGGCGACCGCGCCCGAGACCATGCCGAGCATGGAGGGCTTGCCCTTGACCGCCCATTCGACGAACAGCCAGGCGACCGCCGCCGCCGCCGTGGCGACGAAAGTGTTGATCATGGCGAGCGCGGCGGTGCCGTTGGCTTCGAGGTTGGAGCCGGCATTGAAGCCGAACCAGCCGACCCAGAGCAGGGCAGCGCCGATCAGCGTCATGGTCAGCGAATGCGGGGCCATCAGCTCCTTGCCGAAGCCGATGCGCTTGCCGATGAGGACGCAGCCGACGAGGCCGGCAATGCCTGCATTGATGTGCACCACGGTGCCGCCGGCGAAGTCGAGCGCACCCCATTTGAACAGCATGCCGGCGTCGGCATTGACCGCATCGAGCGCCGCTTGCGCCGCTGTCTTGCCGTCTGCGCCAGCCTCGGCGAGCGCCTTGGCGGCATTGCCGACCGCGTCAGGACCGCCCCAGTACCAGACCATGTGGGCCATCGGGAAATAGATGAAGCTGACCCAGAGCACGATGAAGAGCAGCAGCGCCGAGAACTTCATGCGCTCGGCGAAGGCGCCGACGATCAGGGCCGGCGTGATGCAGGCGAAGGTCATCTGGAAGGCGATGTAGACGTATTCGGGGATGACGACGCCGTTGGAGAAGGTCGCGGCGGTCGAGTTGCCGTCGACGCCGCGCAGGAAGGCCTTGGAGAAGCCGCCGACGATGTCGTTGAGACCGCCGCCATTGGTGAAGGCGAGCGAGTAGCCGAAGATGATCCACATCAGCGAGACGATGCAGACGATGGCGAAGACCTGGGTCAGCACCGAGAGCATGTTCTTGGAGCGAACGAGGCCGCCATAGAACAGAGCAAGGCCCGGGACCGTCATCAGGAGCACGAGGATCGTCGAGCTCATCATGAAGGCGGTGTCGCCCTTGTTGGGCACGGGAGCGGGCGGCGCGGCCGGGGTCTGCGCCAGCGCGGCACCGGCCATTGCGGCCAAGGCCAGCCCGACCAGCCCGGCCCGGTTAAGGGTCTTGGTTTTCATTGCGGAACTCCTGGAAGGTCGGGGATCAGAGGGCGTCGCCGTCGGTCTCGCCGGTGCGGATACGCACGGCCTTCTCGATCGACGAGACGAAGATCTTGCCGTCGCCGATCTGGCCGGTGCGTGCGGCGGCGGTGATGGCCTCGATCACCTTGGGGACGAGATCGTCGGTGACGGCGACCTCGATCTTGATCTTGGGCAGGAAGCTCACGGCGTATTCGGCGCCGCGGTAGATTTCGGTATGGCCCTTCTGGCGGCCATACCCCTTAACTTCGGTCACAGTCAGCCCGTGCACGCCGATGGCGGTGAGCCCGTCGCGCACCTCCTCGAGCTTGAACGGCTTGATGATGGCCATCACGATCTTCATGGCTGGGTCATCCCCGCTTGTGCGCCGTCGGATCGCGATCCAAGCGACGTCGTTGCGCCTCTCGCGCCCTGTCGAGCCAGGCGCGTCGCGGCGAGCCTTTCAAGGCCCGTGCCAACTGGGGATGTGGCGCGCGAGCGGGCAATGCCGCGATTCCGCCATGATCAGGCAGAGTTCACCGGGCTAGAATGATCAAAGATTAGGCAGATGCCGCGAAAGCGGGCGGTTATCTGCTCAGGTGCGGTCGGGACGCGGCCGGATCAGGCCCTCCTGCGCGACCGAGGCGACGAGATGCCCCGCTCGATCGAAGATCAGGCCCCGCGAGAAGCCACGCGCGCCCGAGGCGGAGGGACTGTCCTGCGCGTAGAGCAGCCAGTCATCGGCGCGGAAGGGCCGGTGGAACCAGAGCGCATGGTCGAGGCTGGCGCCCTGGATGCGCCGGTCGAAGACGCTGGTGCCGTGGGCGATCAGGCTCGAATCGAGCAACATCAGGTCGGAGGCATAGGCGAGCACGCTCTGATGCAGGGCCGGATCGTCGGGCAGCGTCTGCGAGGCCCTGACCCAGACGTTGAATTTCGGCTCCCGCGAAGCATCTGCCGCATAGCGGCTCATCTCGACGGGGCGGATCTCGATCGGCCGCTCGCGCCGGTAATAGGCGCGCACCGCCTCGGGCATGTGCGGCAGCACGTCGCGCTCCATGCCGTCGCGATCGGGAAGCTCTTCCGGCATTGGCACGGCCGGCATCGGCATCTGATGGTCGTAGCCGGGCTCGGCGATCTGGAATGAGACCGACATGGCGAAGATCGCCGCGTCTTTCTGCAGCGCCAGCACGCGCCGCGTCGAGAACGAGCCGCCGTCGCGCAGCCGCTCGACCTCGTAGACGATCGGGATGGTCGGATCGCCAGGCAGCATGAAATAGGCGTGCAGCGAATGAGGCTGGCGGTCCTCGACCGTCTTGCAGGCGGCATAGAGTGCCTGGCCGATCACCTGGCCGCCGAAGACGCGGGTCCAGCCATTGTCGGGGCTGCGACCCTGGAACCGGTTGTCTGCGAGCGGTTCGAGATCGAAGATCGAGAGCAGAGTGTTCGGGGCTGAGGTCATCGGCTGGAAACCGGCTCGGCTCGGGCTTGCGGCCCGGGCCGGTGATGGGCAAGACGGCATCAGCAACGAGCGATCCAGCCGCGTCAAGCGGCGCGATACAGGGAATGTCATGGCGCAGAGTTCCGAGGGCGCGGGCCAGCGCATCGTCATCGCCGGCGGCGGCGTCGCCGGGCTAACGCTGGCGGTCGCGCTGAAGCAGGCGCTGGGCGAGAGCTTTGGCGTGATCGTCGCCGATCCGGCGCTGGCCGGACCGCCGCGCACCGATGACCGCGCCTATGCGGTCGCGGCGGCGGCGCGCAACATGCTGGAGGCGCTCGGCATCTGGCGCCTGGCGGAAGCAACCGCGACGGCGATGACCGAAATGATCATCACCGACAGCCGCACGCCCGATCTGGTACGACCGGTCTTCCTGACCTTCGACGGCGAGATCGAACCCGGCCAGCCCTTCGCCCATATGGTCGAGAACGGGGCTTTGGTGACAGCACTGCTCCAGGTCGCGCGAGCCAACGGCGTCGAACTGCGGGCCGAGGGCGTCCGTTCCGGCACGGAAGAGGATGGTGCGATCGCGGTCGTCTTCACCGGTGGCGAAAAGCTCGATGCGGCGCTGCTGGTCGCCGCCGATGGTGCTCGCTCCAAACTGCGCGAGCAGGCCGGCATTGGCTGGGTGGGCTGGTCCTATCCGCAATCGGGCATCGTCGCGACCATCGGCCATGAGCGGCCGCATGAGGGACGCGCCATCGAGCACTTCTTGCCCTCTGGTCCCTTCGCGATCCTGCCGCTGGCCGATGGCGGCAAGCTCGGCCATCGCTCCTCGATCGTCTGGACCGAGCAGGGCGAGAACGTTCCGGCCTTGCTGGCGCTCGATGAGAGCGACCTTCTGCTCGAGGTCGAGCGCCGTTTCGGCCTCGAGCTCGGCGAGATCGCCCTGGAGAGCCGCCCGGGTGCCTATCCGCTCTCCTTCGGCGTGGCGCGCCGCTTCGTCGGCGAGCGGCTGGCGCTGCTCGGCGACGCCGCCCATGTCATCCACCCGATCGCCGGCCAGGGGCTCAATCTCGGTCTGAAGGATGTCGCGGCGCTGGCCGAGGTCATCGTCGACGCGGCCCGGCTCGGCCTCGATGTCGGCGGCGCGGACGTGCTCGAAGCCTATGAGAAGGGCCGGCGTTTCGACACGGTGGCGATGGGCGTCGTCACTGACGGGCTCAACCGGCTGTTCTCGAACGATTCGACGCCGCTCAGGCTGGCGCGCGACCTCGGCCTCGGTCTGGTCGAGCGGATGCCGGGGCTGAAGCGCTTCTTCATCCGCGAGGCGGCGGGACTGGCAGGGCCGACGCCGCGGCTGCTCAAGGGCGAGATGTTGTAGGCACTACCCGGTCACAAACGGACTGCGAGCCGGTTATACCAAGTCTGGCCGGCTGCTGCAGATGGATTGGGCGGCATCTCCAGAGTCTGCCTGAATCTTACCTGAGTCAGCCCGAATAAGATGCGGACTGCCGGCACTACCCCTCCAGCTGCCGCGCCTCTTCCGGCAGCATGATCGGGATGCCGTCGCGGATCGGATAGGCCAGCTTGGCGGCGCGGCTGATCAGCTCCTGGCGCGCAGCATCGTATTCCAGCGTCGCCTTGCTGACCGGGCAGACGAGGATCTCCAGCAGCTTCGGGTCGATCCGGGTCGCCGCCGCGCTGTCTTCTTCGGGGTTCATCGTTACTTTTTCTCCTGTGGTCGCCGCACACCGCCAGGGCCGCGGCGACCAATATTCTGACGGCTGATCTCAGCGGCGCGGCAGATCCGCCAGCATGCCGGCCGCCACCATCAGCTTTGGCAGGGAGAGGCCGGACATGGCAATGGCCGAGACGGTCGCACGGGTGCGGTCGGCATCGGCACCGCGCTCCGCCAGCCAGTCCTTCAGCGCGTCGGGGCCGGATTTGCCGGTGGCGATCTCCTGCGTCAGCCCGGCATGGGCGTCGGTCAGGGTCTCGACCGCGCGCTGGCGGGCCAGGCGTTCGTAATCGTCGGTCGCCGGCACCGAGGCGGCGGCTGAAGCCAGCGTCGAGAAGCCGAAGACCGAATCGGCACCGAAATGAATCCGGGCGACTTCGACGATGTCGCGCTTGGTCCGGCTGGCGATGTCGACGATGTCGGTCGCCTCGGCGAGCCAGGGCAGGCTGGCGACGCGGGTCGCCAGGGCTTCGGGCACGCCCTCGGCCGTGAGTGCGGCGATGCGGGCGCTGCGCGCCTGGGCGGCCGCTTCAGGCAAGAGTTCGCCGAGCGCGCCTTCGAGCGCCGCGACGCCCTTGGCATAGTGCGCCACGGTCTGCTCGATCGCGCCGGGCTTGGCGACGCCGCGGCGCAGGAACCAGCGCATCCGGTCGACGACCAATTCCTGCGCGGCGGCATAGAGCCCGGTCTGGGTCTTGCCGGGCAGCTTGGCGTCGAGCGCGTCGATGGCGCCGTTCAGCGCGATCAGGTCGAAGGAATCGCGGGCGACGGCATAGGCCGCCGCGATCGCAGGTGCCTCGGCGCGGGTCTGGTCGGCCAGCATCGAGACGATGGCCGGGCCGCCGCGGTTGATGATGGCGTTGGCGAGCTGGGTCGCGACGATCTCGCGGCGCAGCCTGTGCCCAGCGATTTCGGCGCCATAGCCCTCGCGCAGCGGCTGCGGGAAATAGCGGACGAGCTCGCTCTTCAAATAGGGGTCGTCGGGGATGGCCGAGTCGAGCAGCGCGTCGTGCAGAGCGAGCTTGGCATAGGCGAGCAGCACGGCGAGCTCCGGCCGGGTCAGGCCCTCGCCGCGCTTCTCGCGCTCGATCAGCACCGCATCCGGCGGCAGGTATTCGACACCGCGATCGAGCCGGCCCTCGTTCTCGAGCTGCACCATCAGCCGGCGCAGATGCGGCGTGGCCTGGATGCCCTGCGCCTCGGTCAGCGAGAGCGCCAGCGTCTGCAGGTAGTTGTTGCGCAGGACGAGCAGGCCGACCTCATCGGTCATCTGCGCCAGCAGGGCGTTGCGCTTGTCCTCGGGCAGGCGGCCGTCGCGGACGGGATCAGCGAGCGCGATCTTGATGTTGACCTCGACGTCGGAGGTGTTGACGCCGGCGGAGTTGTCGATCGCGTCGGTATTGAGGCGCACGCCGTTGCGGGCAGCCTCGATGCGGCCGCGCTGGGTCGCGCCCAGATTGGCACCCTCACCGATCACGCGGGCGCGGACATCGGTACCGGTGATGCGGATCGCGTCGTTGGCGCGGTCGCCGACCTGGGTATCGCTCTCGTCGCCGGCGCGGATATAGGTGCCGATGCCGCCGAACCAGAGCAGGTCGACCGGGGCCTTCAGGATCGCGGTCATCAATTCGGCCGGGGTGACCTGTGCCTTGTCGAAGCCGATGGCCTGCCGGACCTCGGGCGAGAGCGCGATGCTCTTGGCCTGACGCGAGAAGATGCCGCCGCCCTTGGAGATCAGCGCCTTGTCGTAGTCCTGCCAGGACGAGCGCGGCAGGGCGAACAGGCGCTGGCGCTCGATCAGGCTCTTGGTCGGGTCGGGATTGGGATCGAGGAAGATGTCGCGATGGTCGAAGGCGGCGACCAGCTTGATCGCCGGCGAGAGCAGCATGCCGTTGCCGAAGACGTCGCCGGACATGTCGCCAACGCCGACCACGGTGAAGGGTGTCCTCTGGATGTCGACGTCCATCTCGCGGAAATGGCGCTTCACCGCCTCCCAGCCGCCGCGCGCGGTGATGCCCATGCCCTTGTGGTCATAGCCCTGCGAGCCGCCGGAGGCGAAAGCATCGCCGAGCCAGTGGTGCTTCTCGGCCGAGAGCGCGTTGGCGGTGTCGGAGAAGGTCGCCGTCCCCTTGTCGGCGGCGACGACGAGATAGGGATCGTCACTGTCATGGCGGACAGTGTCCGGCGGCGGCACGATCGCCTCACCGTCGAGATTGTCGGTGAGCTCGAGCAAGGTGCGGATGAAGATGCGGTAGCTCTCGGTGCCCTCGGCGAGCCAGGCGGCGCGATCGGAAGCTGGCGGCAATTGCTTGGGCACGAAGCCGCCCTTGGCGCCGACCGGGACGATGACGGCGTTCTTGACCTGCTGAGCCTTGACCAGGCCGAGCACCTCGGTGCGGAAGTCCTGCGGCCGGTCCGACCAGCGCAGGCCGCCGCGCGCGACCTTGCCGAAGCGCATGTGGATGCCTTCGACGCGCGGCGAATAGACGAAGATCTCGTAGAGCGGACGCGGCAGAGGCATGCCGTCGACCTGGCCGGAGGCGAATTTGAACGAGATCGTGCCGCGGGGCTGTCCGTCGGGGCCGATCTGGAAGAAGTTGGTGCGCTGGCCTGCGTCGATCAGGTTGACGAAGCGGCGCAGGATGCGGTCCTCATCCAGGCTGGTGACGTCTGCGAGTGCCGCTTCAATCTGTTCGCGCTCGGCCTTCATCTGCTCGGCGCGCTTCTTCTCGGAGAGACGCGGATCGAACTTGGCGATGAAGAGCTTGACCAGCCTGGTGGCGATGCCGGAATGGCGGGTCAGCGCATCGGCGATGTAGTCCTGCGCATAAGGCGCGCCGACCTGGCGCAGATAGCGTCCGAGCGCCCGCAGCAGCGCCGCTTCCCGCCAGGCGAGACCGGCGGCGAGGACGAGCTGGTCGAAGCGGTCGGATTCGCTGAAGCCGCGGAACTGCGCCATCAGCGCCGCCTCGATCGTCGGATCGAGATGCTCGATGTCGATCTCGCCGCCGCTGGCGCGCTCCAGCGTCATGTCGTGCAGCCAGACACGGGTGTCGGTGCCGGCCGCGCCATTCTGCTGCGGTGTGATGTTGAAGGTGCGCTCGTTGACGACGCGGAAGCCCATGTTCTCCAGCATCGGCACGCGCTCGGAGAGCGAGATCGCGGCGCCGCGCGAAAACAGCTTGAGATTGGCTCTCGTCGGCCCGTCGCCCTCGCGACGGTAGAGGTTGACGGCGCGCGGCCGCTCATCCGACAGCTTCTGCAGCATGTCGATATCGACGAGGGCGTCCTCGGCGGAATAGCGCTCGCGATAGGCGGCGCCGAAGGCCTCGGCATAGCGCTC
>Ga0209025_1000851_pt1 | contig 48307 bp, 50 predicted proteins | sample AraplaMF_Col_mLB_FD_184256 | JGI IMG/M metagenome (GOLD analysis project Ga0209025, IMG submission 184256) | Arabidopsis root microbial communities from the University of North Carolina, USA - plate scrape MF_Col_mLB (SPAdes) (version 2) | ecosystem: Host-associated > Plants > Roots > Endosphere... | reverse complement strand
CTAAAAAATATTTAGGCGATGTGGCAATCGATAAATTAGTAGAATCTAAACAAATTCGTAAAGAACCAATCGGATTTGGTCCATTCAAAATTAAGAAAATCACACCAGGTGAAGCTGTTGAGTTTGAAGCATTTACAGACTATTGGAATGGTGCACCAAAATTAGATGGCGTACTCTTAAAAGTAGTTAACCCTACAATTGCAACTGCATCATTAGAAAATGGCGATATCGATGTTGCTTCAGTTTCTGCTGACCAATATGATAAAGCTAAATCATTAAAAAATATTCAGTTACTTGGTAGAACTGAGTTATCTTACTCTTATATTGGATTTAAATTAGGTCATTATGACGCGAAAAATGGAGTAAACGTAATGGATAATCCAAAATTCGCTGATAAACGCTTACGTCAAGCTATGGCTTATGCACTTGATAACAAATCTGTAGGTGAAAAACTTTATAAAGGGCTAAGATTCCCTGCAACATCTGTTATTCCACCTTCATTCCCGAAATACTTTGATAAAAACCTTAAAGGTTATGAGTATGATCCTAAGAAAGCAAAATCTTTACTTGATGAAGCTGGATACAAAGATGTAACTGGTGATGGATTACGTGAAGATCCAAATGGTAAAGAGTTCAAAATTAACTTTGCATCTATGAGTGGTGGAGATATCGCAGAACCATTAGCACAATTCTACTTACAAGCTTGGAAAGATGTTGGATTAGATGTTCAATTATTAGATGGACGTTTACATGAATTCAACTCATTCTATGAAATGGTAGAAAAAGATGATCCAAAAATCGAAGTATTCGCAGCAGCTTGGGGAACTGGTTCTGACCCAGATCCATCTGGAATTTGGTCTAAAAATGCACCATTTAACTATGTTCGTTGGGTAAATGATGAAAATGATCAATTATTAAAAGATGGTATTTCTCCTGATTCATTTGATGAAAACCACCGTCAAGAGGTTTATAACAAATGGCAAGAGCTTGTAAGTGAAGAAGTACCATTAATCCCTACTCTATTCCGCTTTGGTTTAGATGGAGTAAACAACCGCGTAAAAGGTTATGATATTACTCCTGGTCAAGGATTCCAAGGTCATTTACATGAAATCACTGTAACAAGTGAAGAATCAGAAAAAAATAAATAAACATGAAAAAAGGAAGAGTCGCATTTTGCTACTCTTCCTTTCTTTTATAACTTAACTAATCTTTTTATTTTCTTCCATTTCGAATTTCTCAATTTTGTTCTTTGCCGAAAAATGATAATAGATTAAACAAAGAATCATAAACGGTATACCGCAGTATAAAGCAATACGTTGTTCAGGAATAAATGCTAAGCTGATCATAACAGCGACATTCAGTACTAAAGCAACAATTGGCACGATTGGATATAGTGGAGTTTTATATTTTAAATCCTCTACTCTTCCACCTTCTTGAATATATTTTTTTCTACCTAAAAGATTTGATAATGCAATGCTAGCCCAGATAAAAACTGCTCCGAATCCAGCAATCGATAATAACCATAAATAAACTGTATCCTCTGCAAAAATACCACATAATAGAGATAAACATCCAAATAACATACTGAAAATTAATGCGTTTAAAGGTACACCTTTTTTATTTAATTTTCCGAGTTTCGGGCTAACCATCCCTTTTTGAGCCATAGAATACATCATACGTGAAGTTGCATATAATCCAGAGTTTGCAACTGATAATACCGCTGTGATAATAACAAAGTTCATAATATCTGCAGCGTATGGGATACCAATATTATCAAATACAACAACAAACGGGCTGTCTACTAAACCAGCTTTTTCCCATGGGAATAAACCAGCTAATACGAACATTGATAAAATATAGAATACTAGAATTCTCCAAACAGTATTGTTAATAGCCTTAGGTACTGCTTTTGCTGGGTCTTCACTTTCACCAGCTGCGATCCCTACTAATTCACTACCTTGGAAAGAGAAGTTAACTGCAACCATCGTAACAATAATCGCTAAGATACCATTAGGGAATAGACCACCATGGTCAGTAAAGTTTGTAAGCATCGGTGCCTTTGTACCTTCAACAGATACAATTCCAAACATTACAGCTGCACCTAAAATAATAAATACGACGATTGTTACTACTTTAATACTAGCAAACCAGAACTCTACTTCAGCAAAACTTTTAGTTGATAATGCATTAACCGCAAATAGTAGTACACCAAATACTACACACCAGATCCATGTAGATACATCTGGGAACCATCTCTTCATTAACATGCTGACTGTAATTAATTCTAGACCAATCGTTACTGACCAGTTTAACCATGACATCCAACCTACAACATAACCAGTTGATGGCGATACATATTTAGTAGCATATGTTTGATAAGAACCTGCATCGGGTAATCTTACAGCAAGCTCTCCAAGACAAAGCATTGTTAAATACATTACTAGTCCACCTACTAAATAGGCAACGATTGCACCGCCTGGTCCTGCTTCACTAATTGTTAAGCCAGATCCCATAAATAAACCTGTTCCAATAATTCCCCCAAGCGCAATCATAAACAAATGTCTACTTTTTAACTCTTTTTTTAACCCCTGTTCTTGTTGAAACATGAAAAATACCTCCCTTGACTGATAAATTGTTTCTATTTATTGAAATATTCTGATAGAAGTGGATATATTTTCCCTCTCATTTTGGATAGAAGCAAGATGACTCTATTCTATGAAGTAATCTATCGAATTTTTTCACATAATATTTGAAAGCGTATACAATATTATTTTCCCCAAATAATATTACAATTTAAAAAATATATTTTTTCATATTATTTTAATTGTGTCAAATTTTAATATATTAAGATAATAAGTGCTCCAGATGAATTCATCTCATCTGGAGCATAAGTTACTATTAAACCCAGCCACGGAAACGAGAAGCTTCCGCCATTTTGCGAATACCAACCATATAAGCTGCTAATCGCATATTCACCTGACGATTTACTGAAGTTTGGTAAACACTATCAAATGAACGAACCATTTTATCACGTAGCTTTTCTGCTACTTCTTCATCTGACCAATAATACCCTTGGTTATTTTGAACCCACTCGAAATAAGAAACAGATACACCACCAGCACTAGCTAGTACGTCAGGAACTAATAAAATTCCACGCTCTGTTAATACTTTTGTAGCTTCTAACGTAGTCGGACCATTTGCAGCTTCAACTACAATTGAAGCTTGAATATTATGAGCATTATCAATTGTAATTTGGTTAGAAATTGCAGCCGGAACTAAAATATCACAAGGCTTCTCAAGTAATTCCTTATTCGAAATAACATGTGTAAATAAGTTTGTAACTGTTCCAAAGCTATCTCTTCTATCTAATAAATACTCAATATCTAAACCATTTGGATCATATAATGCGCCAAGTGCATCTGAAATACCAACTACCTTTGCACCAGCTTCAATCATAAATTTCGCTAAAAAGCTTCCTGCATTTCCGAACCCTTGAATAATGACACTAGCACCCTTTAACTCAATACCTTTACGTTTAGCAGCTTCTTCGATACAGATTGTAACACCTTGAGCTGTAGCAGTCTCACGTCCTGCTGAACCACCTAATACAAGTGGTTTACCAGTGATGAAACCAGGTGAATCAAACTCTTGGATTCGGCTATATTCATCCATCATCCAAGCCATGATTTGAGGATTTGTGTAAACATCCGGAGCAGGAATGTCTTTCGTTGGACCAACGATTTGACTAACTGCACGAACATATCCACGACTTAATCTCTCAAGTTCATATAAAGACATTTTGCGTGGGTCACATATAATGCCACCTTTACCACCGCCGTAAGGTAAATCAACAATTCCACATTTTAAGCTCATCCACATTGATAAAGCTTTTACTTCATCCTCATTTACCTCTGGATGGAAACGAATTCCACCTTTTGTAGGACCTACAGCATCATTATGTTGTGAACGATAGCCAGTGAAAATCTTCACTGAGCCATCATCCATTCGCACTGGAATTTGAACTGTTAAAAATCGTAAAGGTTCTTTTAATAATTCATAAAGTTCCTTTGAATAACCAAGTTTATGAAGTGCTTCAGAAATTACTTCTTGAGTAGACTCAATTAACTCTCTGCCTTCTTCTTTGATTTTCTTTTGAATTTCTAATTCTTTTTCATTTTCTGGGATAATAGTTGTCATTGTTCTCGCTCCATTTATACAGTGGCTTTATATTGGCTAAATACTTCGTTAATTTGCTGAATTGACCAGTCTAAATCTTCTTTTGAAATAATTAATGGTGGTGCAAAACGAATAACTGTATCATGAGTTTCTTTACATAATAAGCCTTGTTTTTTCAATGCTTCACAATAAACACGTGCTGGTACATGAAGTTCAACACCAATAAATAATCCACGTCCTCTTACTTCTTTAATATGTGGATGATCGATTTCTTTTAATTTTTCCATAAAGTAATTTCCAAGCTCATTTGAACGCTCAGCTAATTTTTCTTCTTCTAGAACGTTTAAAGCTGCTACAGAAACTGCACAAGCTAATGGATTTCCACCAAATGTTGAACCGTGAGAACCTGGTTCAAATACACCTAAGATTGAACGATCTGCAGCCACACATGAAATTGGGAATACGCCGCCCCCAAGTGCTTTACCTAAAATGTACATATCTGGAATTACTTCTTCCCAATCACATGCAAAAGTTTTACCAGTACGGCATAAACCTGTTTGAATTTCATCAGCAATGAATAGTACATTTTCTTTTTTACATACTTCAGATACTTCACGTAAGAATCCATCTCTAGGAATGTTAATTCCAGCTTCACCTTGAATCGGTTCAATTAACAGCGCAGCAGTATTTGGTGTAATTGCTGCTTTCAACGCTTCAATATCACCGTAAGGAATTAATTTAACTCCAGGTAAGAATGGGCCAAAGCCACGTTGGTAATCTTTTTCAGATGATAAAGATACTGCAGCTAATGTACGACCATGGAAGTTTCCAATACAAGCAATAATTTCTGCTTGGTTTTCTTCAACACCCTTTACATCATAAGCCCATCTTCTAGCAGCCTTTAATGCAGTTTCTACAGCTTCTGCACCAGTATTCATAGGTAGGATCATTTCTTTGTTTGTTACTTTTGCAACCTTTTCATACCACTCACCCATGTTTTCACTATAGAAAGCACGAGAAGTTAATGTAACCTTGTCGGCTTGATCTTTTAAAGCTTGGATAATTTTAGGGTGACGATGCCCTTGGTTTACTGAAGAGTAAGCACTTAACATATCTAAATATTTATTGCCCTCTGGATCTGTAACCCAAATACCTTCTGCTTTAGAAATAACTACTGGTAGTGGATGATAGTTATTTGCACCGAATTGATTTGTTTGATCAATTATTTTTTGAGAGTAAGTTGTCATATGAGTTCCTCCATTATTACTTTTTTATTTTCTGTCTTACTTAATTATTTAGCAATTTCCATGCCAAATATGTCTAAAACTTCAAAATTCACAAAATGTACTCATTTAGATGTTTTTTCATATAAAAAACTGTTAACGTTTTCATTAAGAGCAAATTTTTTTTGCCTTAAAGTGCAAATTACATTAAAATATGCATATAATATTTGCAGTGCAAAACGCAAAACAGTCATTTTTTGCACCATTATAAAACCCGGTTTTAATCATATCAGAAGCGCAGGAGCTTTTCTAAGAGATTGTTTTTATTTACCAAGAGCAAATGTTAGACTCTCAGGTTGAAAATGATGAGCTCCATCCGAAAATTGAAAGCAAATCGTTTTCTTAATGTAACAACACTGCCTGCGAATGAAGATCTACCACCTCCAAGAAAAGAGAGATTTTAATGAAAAAAGATAAAGACCCAAATTTAGTCGTCGATGAACTACTTCAACTAATATTAGAAGAAATTGACATCGGTATTCATGTAGTGAATCATGAGGGAAAAACGATTGTCTATAATAGAAAAATGATGGAAATTGAAATGATGAATGAAGAAGATGTACTGCATAAAAATCTATTAGATGTATTCACATTCCAAAATAATCAATCAAGCACTTTACTTGAAGCCCTTCAAAAAGGGAAAATACGTAAAAATATTAAACAATCGTATTTTAATAATAGAGGAAAAGAAGTAACCACAATTAATGATACATATCCCATTATGAAAGATAATAAAATTGTTGGCGCAATTGAAATGGTTAGAGACGTAACCGAACTAAAACAATCAGTTCAAGATGGCATTATGCAAAATCGTAATACCCGCTATACATTTGAACAATTAATTGGTGAATCACCTTCATTTAAACTAATCATTGATGATGCGAAAAGATCTGCAAGAACTTCCTCTTCGGTTTTATTAATTGGAGAAACAGGAACTGGTAAAGAACTATTTGCACAAAGTATTCATAATGCTAGTCAACGATCCACAAAGCCATTTATTTCTCAAAACTGTGCGGCATTACCTGAAACTTTAATAGAAAGCATTCTATTTGGAACAAAAAAAGGAGCCTTTACAGGAGCGATCGATAAACCAGGATTATTTGAAGAGGCAAATGGCGGAACATTGCTTTTGGATGAAATCAATTCCCTTAGCCCTAATTTACAAGCTAAATTACTTAGAGTACTTCAGGATCGGAAAGTCAGACGAATCGGTGATATGACTGAAAAAGAGCTTGATGTCCGAATTATTGCAACAATTAACGAAGACCCGATAGAAGCAATTGCTAATAACCATTTAAGAAAGGATTTATATTATCGTTTAAGTGTTGTATCACTTTTCCTACCTCCTCTAAGAGAACGAAAAGAAGATATTCTTCTATTAGCAAATTTCTTTATCCAAAAATACAATCGACTATTTGGTCGTTCAGTTGCGAAGTTAGATGATCATGTAGCGCAATTCTTTTTACAGCATAACTGGCCTGGTAATATTCGTGAGCTAGAGCATATGATTGAGGGCGCGATGAATTTAGTTGAAAATGAAAAAACGATTACCTCTTTCCATTTACCTACTAGGTTTTTCAATGAAGTAAGTAGTATGAATCACAATCTAACTAAGACTGAAAATCCTGTACAAGCTGATACACCAAGTATCGAGAATGAAGTTGATAACCATTTCAACTTAAAAAACACATTATTAGATAAAGAAAAACAACATATATTGACGGTATTAAGTGAGCAAAATGGAAATATAACAAAAGCTGCAAAAATATTAGGCATCAGCAGACAAAACTTACAATACCGCATACGTAAGTTTAATATTTCAAATGAAAAATAATTTCTTCTATTAAACTAATCATGACAAATCGTAAAAATTCTATCGCCCAAACCTTCCGCGTCTGTCCTGCATAGTGTAAATATGTAAGACTTATGCTCATGAAAAAGGGGGTTTAATAGATGTATAATGATTACCAATACCGCAGACCTTTCGGAGGAGGATTTGGTCGACCTGGGTTTGGCCGTCCTGGCTTCGGAATCGGGCGTCCGTTTTACCCAGGATTCGTTGGGGGCTTAGCAACGGGTGCTTTACTAGGAACTTTAGCAGGAGGTTACGGATATGGCTACGGCTATGGATATCCGTACCCATATTACCCTTATTGTCCTCCAGGATATTATTGTTAGTAGACTGATTACGGAGCAAACATAAAAAATATAAAAGAGAAGGAATATGTCCTTCTCTTTTTTCGTTTTATAATTGAATTGTTGAATAACTCCCGACAATCTCTACAGAAAATCCAAGTGACTCCAATTCTTGTTTTACGCCCGGTAATAATACATCATCATATCCCATTACGACATCTATAATGAAAAAATAATTACCTAAACCTGTTTTCATCGGACGGGACTCTATTTTGGAAAGATCGATTTGTCTCCATGCAAATGCCGATAAAACTTGGTGAAGTGCACCTGCACGATTTTCCGGCATCATGATCACAAATGTAGCTTTTGTATGTTTTTTTTGAAAATAATTCGTTTCAACATTCGATCCTTCTTTTTGTAAAACAATAAACCTCGTATGATTATATGAATTCGAATGAATATCAGCAGCTACAATTTCTAGACCATATTTCTTTGCTGCAAATTCGTTTGCGATGGCTGCGATACATTCCTGTGATTGCTCGCTAACTAATTTTGCTGCAGCACTTGTAGAAGAAACTGGTTCTAATTTTGTATACTTATATTGATTATGTAAGAACGTGTGACACTGAGCTAGAGCATGGGAATGAGAATAGATTACCTCAATATCTTTTAATCGATGAACCTGTCCTTTTGACATTAGTAAATGCTGTCTAATCGGTATGATGATTTCACCAACCATTTTTAATGGTTGTTCATGTACTAGATAATCTATTGTAGTCGTGACAGAACCTTCTACAGAATTCTCTATTGGTACAACCGCTAAATCTACTTCCCCTTCTGCTACGCTATCCATGCAGACAGGTATACTCGAATATGCTATATGTTCATCTGATGTAAAAACAGATTGAACAGCAACATGCGTGAAAGTTGCTTCCGGACCTAAATACGCTATCTTCATGCACTACACTCCTTTTAATTTTTAATTATACTAAAAAGATATTTTATTAAAAGTAAAATATTTTATATTTTCAATTAATATACAAAAAAAGCCTACAATTCTTATATTGTACGGCTTTTAGCATATTATAAACTACTTTTTCTAATCATTAATTTTGTTGATACAACTACCTTTTTAGGAATCTTTCTGTTCAATATTCGTTCAAGTAAAAGATCAACGGCAGTTTCACCCATAACCTCTGAATAAACTTTTACTGTACTTAAACTTGGGAAAAGATATTTTGAAAAAGTTAGATCATTCATTCCTATAATATTCACACGATCAGGGACTGCAATATTCGCTTCATGGAGCGCTCTCAAACATCCAATCGCCATTGTATCACATCCAACGAAAAATGCGGTTGGTAATTTGTCCCCATGCTCTTGAATTGCCTTATTCATCAAATTAAATCCTTCTTCGGCTAAAAAATCACCTAAGTACACATAATTTTTCTGAAACAAGTTTTTCTCTGCCAAGTAAGATTTAAATTTTTTTATGCTTGAACATATGTCCTGGCCTAAACTGCGTTTGATCTGTTCACGCCCACCAATATACCCTACATTTTGGTGTCCATGCGAAATAAAATGGTCTAATACTTTCATTGTGGCATTTTCATAATCGGATACGACTGAATCATATATTTCTTCATTAGGAGATGAATCCACAAATACTATTTTTTTGGATATTTTTTTCAAAGTTTTAATTTGTTGTTCATCGAAGTATCCTAATGCAATAATCCCCTGAAACTGTTCATCCGCTAATCCTTTTTCAGATCCCTGAAAGAACTTTGTAATATGAATTCCATGTTCCTCACATTTATTTTCAATCCCGAATCGTATAGACATATAATGCAAATCATCTAATTCTTCCTTCTCTGTACACCAATGAACAAGTGCGATCTTCGCTATATTCTTTTTTACTTTCGGTTTCTTTCTATACGATAGCATTTCTGCAGTTTCAAAAACCCGCTGCTTCGTATCATCAGTTACAGATAACTCAGGATCATAGTTTAACACCCTTGAAACTGTAGCAATGGATACACCTGCTTTTTCTGCAATTTCTTTAATTGTCGTCATTTCTACTCTTCTCCTTGTACACTTCCACTGTCGCAACGTTATGATCAAACTATAGCGTGACATTTATAATAGATGAAATAAATAGTTTTCTGTTCTATTTGTTAAACACTTATATTTCAAAGTTGTCATTCGTGAAATTCAAGATAGTGCATAAATGTTTGTTTCATTTAATGGTAATGTTTGAAACTGGTCTATTATATATAGAATTGTACCAGTCTTTCAGAAGTTTTTTCAGGTGAAATATGGATATTTTTTTACACATCGAAAATTTGTGTAATCATTCACAATCCATCCCCTGCTTAATCAATCTATTATTTTTTTAGGAAGTCTTTAAAAAAGGAAAAGTCATAAAGTGGGGTCTATAAAGTTAAGGAACATTGTTTGTGCTGAAGATAATACGCTAGTCTAATAATCGCTCCTGTATTCTTTCTCCTTCAATACAAAGATTTAATGATGACAGCTGTTAATGCTTCAATTGATGTAGAAGATGATAATCCAACTTCATTAGGTACATTGCCATAAATTAATATATCCATTCCATGGTTAATTCGATAGCCAGCTTCTTTTAAATAACGAATTGTGCTCTTAAGATAAGTCGTCCAATCATGCCGCTTCTCGTCTATAAGCTCCGTTAATGAAAATTCGATAATCCCTAATTCTTCATAATTTAGCGATACAAGTCTAATTTTATTCTCATTCGTTTTTGCAATTAAAACATACGTCCCAAAATTTCGATTGCCGTTATAATCTTTCTCATCTACTATTTCAAACATTTCTTCATTGTGGCAAGATACAAAAAATATTCGATAATTAGAACCGTAATAATGCTTAAAAACCGAAGCTAACTCATTAACATCCATTTACTAATCACTCCTTTTATGTACAAATAAATTTTATTGACTGAGTAACTACTTTCTTCTTCATGTACTATATTGAACAAAGAAATTAGCGATCTCTATCATTTGAAAAGGATAATAGAAATAATCTTAGCATTATCCTAACCCCCACCAAACTATTTTTCAATTAAAACTCAGTCAAATTTTTACCGAATTTAACCATTTTTTTACTTTGTTTATAGATCTGTCACATTACGTTCTATTTTTCTACTTACCTAAGCTTTTCATCTTTAGGATTAATAGGCGTTAACTTTATTCTTCTATACCTCTTGCGGTTAGATTTGTAGAAAAAGAAAGATTTTAAGTGCCTATTTCAATACTGGTAAATTCAAAATAATTAGTTGATTTAATTTCTGAGTGTCTAATAAACTGATAGAAAGGCATTATTTTAGGAGGGAAACTAAATGTTCGGATTTGATTCTAATTTAGATGCATTTAAGATCATTGCTTTTGTCTTTCCAATACTATTTATTTTTGTTTTCGCCGGTATCTTTCTTACTCTTCTAAAAGTATTAAAACAGTGGAATTTTAATAATAAACAACCTAAGATTACCGTTTCAGCTAAACTAAGAACAAAAACAACCAAAGTTATTGAGCAAAAAAGAAATCAATACATCATGCCAAGCCCAACTTCCTACTCACTAACATTTGAAGTTGAAAGTGGAGAAAGTATTGAGTTAAGTGTCGATGGTTTAACTTTTGGAAAATTTAATGAAAATGAAATAGGAATTTTAACATACCAAGGTAACAGATTTATACATTTTGAACGGTAATACAATCCATTATGAGGTGAATTAATGAGAGTGTTTGTTAGTGGAGCAACTGGATTTTTAGGAAAGCATACGGTTAAGAGATTAAGTGAAATTGGATATTATGTAATTGCCTTTGGAAGGAACGAGCAGGCGGCAACATTTTTTAATACTATGGACAATGTCGTTTTTGTAAAAGGTGATCTAGAGGATAAGGAGCTACTAGCAAAATTTATGAAAGATGTTGATTTTGTGATTCACTGCGCTGCACTTGCAGCTCCATATGGAAAATATGAACAATTTTATAAAACGAATGTTGAGGGAACACAAAATATTGTTAACGCCTCTTTATCCTCAAACATTAAAAAATTTATTTATCTTTCTACACCAAGTGTTTACTTTACAAATGAAAGTCGAATAAATGTAAGAGAAAATGATGAACTGCCTCAAAATCATACCAATTATTATGCAAAAACGAAGCATATTGCCGATTTGATTGTAAAAGACGCAGTACTAAAAGGTTTACCTGCCATTTCACTTAGACCTAGGCAAGTATTTGGTCCATATGATCAGACGATTTTTGGCAGATTAATAGATACAAATAAGAAGCGCGGAATCCCTCTAGTTAATAAAGGGCAGATTTTAATGGATTTTACATATGTTGATAATGTAGTTGATGTCATTATTTCATGTCTAAACGCCGATGATCAATTTAATGGCGAATTTTATAATATAACAAACGATCAACCAATCTACCTAATTGATGCACTTACATTATTATATTCTTATTTAAATGAGAAGCTCAATGCAAAGAAAATCTCTCCAAAGCTCCTTTCTTTTGTCTCATCGAGCTCAGAAATAATTGCTAACATGACAGGTAAGCCACCCATTTTATCAAAACACGTTGCAAGCTTTTTAAGTTATGATTACACGCTTAACATCGATAAAATAAAGAATGACTTACAATACACACCTAGGATTTCTTTAACGGAAGGAATGAATCGATATACGAAGTGGTACATATATGAAAATCAGAAAAACACATAAATAAGTGTGTGAGTTTGGCAGTCATCGAACTACTAAAAGCCCTATAAATTTACAATTTCTATTCTAGCTATTACATTTCAATTAGAGACTATTAATAATTTAAGGAGATATAAAAATGACTTCTTTATTTTCTGCATTTACGTTAAAAGGGTTATCATTAAAAAATAGAGTTGTAATGTCACCCATGGTTACAATCCGTGCTGATGAAAAATCTGGTGAAGTAAATACTTGGCACCATGTACATTACCTTTCTCGAATTGTTGGTGGCGTTGGCCTTGTTATGCTAGAGTCTACTGCAATTGCATCAAATGGTATGACTGATCCTCGCGACCTAGGATTATATAATGATATTCAAGAAGAAAAACTGTCTAAACTCGTTCAAGAAGCACATGCGCTTGGTGGGAAAATCGCCATCCAGTTAAATCATTCTGGGCGTAAAGCACCTGCTGATGATTACCTTGTTGCGCCGTCAGCAATTCCTTTTTATGAAGGTAACACTCCTCCAAAAGAACTTACATATGACGAGATACAAGAAATGATTAAACATTTTAAAGACTCAACTGAACGTGCAGTTCGCGCAGGGTTTGATGCAATTGAACTTCATGCTGCTCATGGTTATTTAGTTGAACAGTTTTTATCTCCATTAAGTAATCATCGTAGTGATGAATATGGTGGTAACTTTGAAAAGAGATTACGTTTTGCAACCGATGTAATTCATGCTATGAAAAGTGTAATGCCAGAAGATATGCCTTTATTTATGAGAGTATCTGCTACCGAATATGATCGTAATGGCTACGGAATAGAGGATATGGTTCAAATGTGTAAAGTGTTCAAAGAACATGGAGTCGATATAATTGACGTATCTAGTGGTGGTGCAGTACCGACCTTTCAACAAGAAATATATCCAGGTTATCAATTACCGTTTTCTAATGAAATAAAACAAAATGCGTTCATTCCAACGATTGCAGTTGGTAAGCTAGAAGAACCGCACCTAGCTGAGAATGTAATCCAAACAAACCAAGCAGATTTGATTGCAATTGCGAGAGGATTGTTACGTAATCCATACTGGGCGATTGATGCTGCATTGAAACTAGGTGCTACCCCGCCGATCGATCAATCATATACTAGCGCATATCCACAATAATCGAATACGTACAAAATTAGTAAAGATAAAAAAAGAAGATTACATAATCAATATGATGATTATGTAATCTTCTTTTTTATTTTAAAGCATTCAGTTGTTCAGATAGAATTTCGTAATACTAATAGCTAAATTAGCAATAAACTAATTTCGTTTTTGCCATTAGGTCATGCAATGTCTTTTTATCTTTTCTGAAGATCATAATTGAATCAACTAAATAAATAACCATCATTCCTTCAGGTATAACCGGTAGATTTATACCACTTACTAAAAGAAAAATCGAACGCATTGTCATTGTTTTAACATCTACATCTTCACCTTCATCGGTAACGACTCTTATTCTTAATAATTTTTTCCCAATGGTTTGTCCATTCCAAAAATAAGTCGGAATAACGATATCTAATACAATGATTGTTACGATGAGAAAAATTGTATTCAAAAATATAGAAAAGCTATCGAACATATAATTTTTCAAAAACTCCTCATTAGTTAACCCAAATAGTAGTAATCCTATTTTTGACAATGCAATACTGACCATTCCATCAATCCATGATGCAAAGAACCTTCTTTTTCTACTAGATAATTCAAAATCCATATAAGGTTAACTCCTCCTCGTCGATCATACTCATTAAACGATTGAACATAAGTAAAAGATTTATCTATAAACATACTAAAAATGCTGAACTTAATGATGGTAAAAATGTATTACCAACCGAGAAAACAGCACTTATCATGTAGAATAAAATACATCTGACATGAGCATTTTCAATATTTGATGAATTCATTATAACACTTCTTATTCCACTAAACTGCCAGTTACTACAATAAAAAAAAGTCGCAAATGCGACTGTTGATTTATGTTTATTAAATTAGAAAAATCTTCCTCTAACAGACAATCTTTGAACATGTCCACATAAGAACCTCATTTTTTTAATGTATGATAGAAGCCCTAAGACTATTGATACCATTCTCTAAATAACCTTTTAAACAAGTTAACGTATATACCCAACCTTCTTTTTGACCAATCATTTTCGCTACAACCTCTGGATCATCTTCTTTCAGACCTGATTCGATGACTTCAATAATTGTGCTTGAGTCAACTTCAGTTAACGTAATTGTAACGATCGTCTCCTGACCCTCTTCGCCCCATGAAAACACTATTTTTTTATTATCATTGATTTCTATTACATTTATAGAACCTTCAGCATTGTATTCATCGTATCTCAATGTAATTGACATGTTTTGTTCCCATCTTTTTGAACTAGATGAAAACCAAAAATTGCCTATTTTTTCAGGGTCTACTATGGCTTCAAATACCTCATTAGTTGGTTTGTTAATTTTTAATTTAGTGATTATTTGAGTATTCAATTTAAACCATCCTTTTATCTATTTATTTTTTCCTGGTATGCCATGAACAAAAGATAACTCAATTTAAATCTGATTTATTTTTAGATTCTGCTGCACGCTTAATCCATTCTAATCTTCTGTCCCAATCCGTCGCTAGACTTGCCATCCACTCCGCTGTTGCTGATAGTTTTTCCGGCGATACTGAATATCTTACTTCTCTTCCAACTCGATCAGAAGCAACAAGCTCTGCTCCGTTTAGCACCGTTAAATGTTTGACTACTGCCTGACGGGATACAGTTACCCTTTTTGCCAATGTCGTAGCTGTTGCCTGTCCCATTGTAGCAATGAGGTTAAGTATCTGACGGCGTGTTGGATCTGCTAACGCAATCAAAACATCCTCATAACCATTATTATTTGTAGATTCCATTTTATTTCTCAGCCTGCTTTCGCAATACGTCCAATTGTTGAGTCCAACCTTTAACATTTCCATCAAAGAAGTGTCTTCGTTCCACTTCTGATACTTCCAGACTATCGAAGCCACTTTCAACTACGCGAAGTAAAGTTCCTCCTTCCTTCGGTGTTAGTATAAATTCAACAAGTGTAGAATTCCCTTCTCGAGGTTCCTCTCCTGGAAAAGAACTTGCCCATCGACAAGCAAGATATTTCGGTGCTTCTATCTGTTCAATTAAAACCGGAAATGAGCCATATTTCGCTGTTTCAGCTACAATACGTGAACCATCGACATGTACTTTATCAGGACCTGGTGCATCTCCAACCCACCATGCAGGTTGATTAACCAACTCCCATACCGTTTGAACTGACGCTTCAATGAATATTTCCCTTTCAATACGATCATTATTCATTTATTTTCCTCCTTATTTACATGTGCAACTAAATGGTAGCACATAAAAATCTAACGTGCAACTTCTAGGTTGCTTTATATTTCAAAAAAAATACCGCTTGGTGCTACCTTAAACCTTGAAAGAAATGAATCTACTACCATTATTACCATTTCATTAACTTAGTTATTCGATTTATCCTTTTTACTAGAATAAAAAAACTGCCGAGGCAGCCCATCTGTAATTGAACAAATGTATTTCATCATTCAATAAGAATTATTTATCATTTAAATATAAGTACACATCCTATGGTTCGAACTATTCTTTTATCTACACAGAAAATTTAGCTCCAACGCTCAAGTTTCTTTAAGAATTTTTTTGTGTACATTTTATTAAGAAAGAACTTTTCAATTCTGTTCATGTCTGAATCTTGAAACCTTTTTAAACTGTATGCATAAAATTCATCGAATGATAGGTCCGGCTGCATCCATTCACCATTTTGGTAACAATAGTGACAGAATTTTTCAGACGGTGTCCCATCTTTTTCAGTTCCAAAATCATTTGACCCTTTTAGGGGCATTCCACAACTTTGACACAGGTTTGTTTTTGCCATTTTTTAATTCCTCCAATTCTTACATTTGATTTTTTCAATTTAACAAATTTAAACTGATTCACCATACATCAATCATCCCTGATCTACAGAAAAGCGACACTAAATGGTGTCTTATTTATATTAAACGTACGATACTTTTTGTATCATGTCAAGGTTTCCCTTGTTAAAATATTTTTAGCCATGTACTCAGTTCATTTGAGCTAAGAAAATGAATACGATTTGCAATTATTTTACTGCCTATCCATAAAAAAAGAGACTGCCGAAGCAGTCGATTGTTTACTCTTTATTTGTGTTTACTACTGGTTTCCCATCCTTATCTAACAATGGCGTAATACCTCCAGCATAGCCATCCCAACTAAATAAATATTGAACGCCAGTCTCTCTATCTTCTAAAATTTTATTCCCTGTCAGCTTTCCTTCTTTAAAAACCACTTTAAATCTTTTTTCTGACTCCTTTTCAAACATTCTTTATACCTCCTACATTTTCAATTGAATACTTCTTGTCTGTTTTTATCTTCTATTGATTCCCTCTTATTCCTTCTACATTTTTATAGTCCAAACAAAAAAAGTCGCACGAGCGACTTTTGAGTGTGTTGAACTAGCTTATGCGCTAGTCTTATGATGATTTATTTTTTTATGTAATGAAGCATAGCAAGTTGACCTAATTTTTCTACTTTCGTTAATGTGAAATTTTGAGTAATATCATCCCCTGTATAAAGGGAGATTCCTTTTCCTAAGACAATCGGTGCAATGGCAAGTTGGAATTCATCAATTAAATTCTCTTTAAAAAACTCACTCGCTAAATTTCCGCCACCAATTAACCATATATCTTTACCAGGTTTTTGTTTTATATTGTTAACAAAAGTTTTGACGTCTTCATTAATAAAAAATGCATATTCATCTGACCCACCTACAGAATTAGAAAATACATAATTTTTAAAGTTACTATATGGATAGTCTATATCAAATCCACGAATGACATCGTAAGTTCCTTTTCCCATCACAACAGTATCAATTCTTTCAAGCAGAGAATTGTATCCAGAATCTCCTTCTACTTCTGTTGTTTCTAACCATTCTAATGTGCCATCATCATTTGCAATATATCCATCAATAGAAGTACCGATGTATAAAATAATATTACGTTGTTTACTCATTCGAATCTCCTTACTTTCCTTGATTTAATCAGAATACTAATTAATTACTTTGTTTAAAAATACAAGACAAAACTGCACGTTTTCATTTTTATTTTGCTTTAGATAATGTGTTAATCGCTTCTTGCTCTGATGAAACAAAGAATACATGATTTCCTTTATTACACTCATAAATGAAATCCTTCAATGGTTTACTAGTATAACCTGAAAAATCTCCTATAATAGCAAATTTAATATTGTAGTTTACGAACTTTTGAAGAATTGTACCTGCAAGTTTTGTACTAAGATTGAAAAAATCTTCTGATATTGCTTCCTTGTTTAAGGTAATTCGATTACTACCTTTTTCAAAACCTATCGTCATTATCAAATCTAAAGCACTTTGTTCATCTTTTAGTATTATTGTATTTTCATGAGCTACTGCAATAATATGTCCGTTAGCTTCTATCGTATTTATATTCATCTACATTTCTCCATTCTATGAAAATTGTTTTTAATACGATTATAAAACAACGATTATGAAATCGTGATGCGAAAGAAAAGCATCGTATGTCACAGTACGTAATTATTCTATACTTAGTTGCCTATTGAGAAAGGTGATTCTGTTTTGCCTTTCCGAACTTTTTGGATACTTAGCATAAAACTTATAAATGCTCCAATACTACAAACGTATGGAAGGAATGAATATCCCCAATTAGAAATGACATACCCACCAATCATTGATCCTATGGTGATACCGATATACAGGGCTGTATTATTCCAAGCCATAACGATCCCACGTTGTTTTGGATATTCCACTGCTAATCTTGCTTGGTATGATGTAAATCCGGCATAACCAACCAAAGCCCATAGAAAAAGAAAAAGATAAACCCAATTCCCGAATGAGAAGAAAATGCCTATACATATGAGTATCAGAATTAAGAAAAATAGAGTAGCCTTCGAAATTGATCTCTCTCCAAATTTATCTGTTAATCGCCCACTTAAAAGGCTTCCTAAAACTGCTCCTATGCCGTAAAAAGTAACTGATAATGCAATTTCTGAAGATGAAAATCTATTTTCGGAGTACAGAGCTGCTCCTAAGTAAACATAAAGTGCATACATGGTAATTGCCCAAATGGTAGTAACACTTACAGAGCCAAGTATTCTTAGCAGATTCCAGTCAAGTAGTTTACTTGTGTCAACTTTTTTGGGAATAGATTTCCATACTTTGAAGTTCACGATCGACAATATAGCTCCCATCATTGCCATTACAACAAATACTGAACGCCAACCAAGAAAATGTTCTAAGATCGTGCCAACCGGAGCTCCTGCCCATAGAGCCGTTAAATGTCCTGATACAACAATTGAGAGCCATGTACCCCTTCGTTTTGCTGGTGCAATATCTCCAATGATTGCATAAATCAAAGGAGTAATTGAAGCCACGGACAAGCCAGCTATAATACGGCTAAAAATAAGCCATAAAAATGTAGAAGCAATCGCAGTCAGTAAATTCGAAATTGCAAATAACAATAAACCAAGTGTAATAAAAGCTCTTCTTCCCTTTTTATCGGACAACCATCCAAATAAAGGAGCCGCCAATGCATATGTAACAGCAAAAGAAGTTACCATCCATCCCGCAGTTGTCGGACTTACATTGTATGCTTTAGAAATAGTCGGTAATAACGGAGAGACCACAAACAAGTCGGTACCCATTAGAAATAAAGTAATCCAACCAACACTTACATTTATCTTCCCAACAATCACAATCACCCCAATGAATTATTTATATATGTATATTCACATGTGGGGATAAAAAGCTTTCATGTATTTTTTTAACGTAGGTAACTACTACTTTTTTTAGAATTAAATAAGAGTCACCTAAGCGACTCTTGCAACTTGCAGTTGAACTAACTAGGTCGTTAGTTCAAAATGCACAAGATTTAATTAGTCATGTATTCTTATCTTCATAAACTATTAATTAAATTCTTTCATTCGTATACAGTCACAATTACGCCGTCCATATTATTACCCGAAATCTCATAATGACTATTATCTTTTACGTTAATCGCTCTCTTTTGAGAAACAGGATAATAGGTAATCGTGTATGATTCCCCACTTATTTTAGCAGAAATGTGTTTCTCTTCTTTTAGGTAATCTAAATATTCTTCTAAAGCAAAATTCTTTTCCTTCATAATTGCACTATGTGGAAAACCTACGTATCGGATATGCCACGGTTCAAACTGAATGCCTGTTACTTCTGTTTTATCCTTTGGATATCGTAAAATAAACCCAAATTTCCAAGCATTTTTCTCGATCCACTTTCCTTCAGGTGCTACTGCCATCTTCTTATGAGTTGATCCTACATCAAGAGATAAACCCAAGTTGTGTTCACTATAACCGGCTGGTAAGGCATAAGCAGAACCCATTTCTTGATAAAGCATATCTTGCTTCTCAAAATCTCGATAACCACTAGTTATGGAAAAATTACGAACCCCTTCTTTTTCTGCAGCAGTAATCATCTCTGAAAATCTACTAGCTATATCCTTTGATAAATAGATTTCATTATCGATCACTCCGAATTCCCTTACCAATTCATTATGAGTAGACACATTTATGACATCTGATTTAATACTTTCTGGATGAACAGGATATTCACTGTTAACCAACAGCAAGCTTCCTTGATAGATTTGCTCTTTAGTGATTTCAATTTTGTGGGTGTTTTTAGAACTTCCATCTTTTATTTCATCGTATTCAGATTGATTATATTTTTGTATGACAACTTTCGGCTCAAAAAACGATCCAATTTTTATGAAAGGTAAAGACAAGAACAATATTAAAAACAATAAAAATACCCACTTCTTCATTTTACTAGCTTCCTCCTTATTCGTCCTTTGCTTAAAAGAATAAGTAAAACTATTAAAAAAAAGAGTGGGGTAAAGATTAAATTTTTCTTAAATTGCGAAATTGTCGGTCATATATCTTAATAATTCACATCAATGTCCTTTGGGAAACGAACTTCAAAAATTGTCTGTATTACGTTACTGTTTGCAGTAATCGAACCATTGTGTTGCTCCACAATATTTTTCGCGATAAACAATCCAAGACCTGTACCATCTTCTTGTTGAGTTCGTGCTTTGTCCCCAGTATAAAACATTTCAAAGAGATGCGGGATTTCATCAGGAGGAATCGTATTCCCGTAGTTTACAACCTGAACAACTACTTCATCATCATCAATAAAACCGTTAAGATCGACATACTGTCCTTCATTTCCATATCGTATTGCATTCGTCATAAGGTTTTCAAATACACGTACAATCAAATCTCCATCACCAAAAATGGGTAATTTGGGTGTACTATTCATCCGAGCAATCAAATGATTCTTTTCAAATATAGGATATAATTCTTCCTTTAATTGGTTCAGTAAGTCAGTTAAATTGATTCTATTTTTTTCAACTGATAACATTCCATAGTTCATTCTCGTGATCTCAAATAATTCATCAATCAGCCTTTCTAATCGTTTGGATTTGGTAAAGGCTATCGTTAAAAAATGACTGACTTGATCCTCCGTTAAACTCTTATCCTTCTGGATCAAATCTAAGTAACCTAAAACAGAGGTAAGTGGTGTCCGTAAATCATGAGCTAAGTTTACAACTAATTGATCTTTACTGCTTTCTGAATAATCTCCTCGTTGAATTGCCTCTTCTAATTTTTCACTTGCCAAATTAATATCTTGTGCAATTTCTCTAAATTCATCATTAGAATTGATATGTACCTTATGTTTAAAATCACCACGAGCAAGGTAATGAATTCCGTTTGATATCTCTTTAAAATAGGTAGAATATGGCTTAGTAAGTAAAAAGAAGAACAGGAAAGATAGTAATATAAATATGATAAAGAAGATATTAAAGTCTCCAAATCTCCCTATTAAAAATCGAAACTGTGCCAACGGATCCTCATATCGTACCATCATGTGATAATAGAATTGAAGTCCTTTAAAGATTAAATACGTTATAATACCTGATAAAAACATACTTAAACCAAATAACAATACCATCTTTGAACGAAAACTGTGCATCATTTTAACCATTAAAGCTGTACCCTACTCCCCATACTGTCTTAATCCATTTGTCTTTCCGTATATCTTCTTCAAGTTTTTTTCGAAGCGTACGTATATGAACCATAACTGTGTTCCCACCTTCAAAATACGCTTCACCCCAAACCTGTTGAAAAATATTTTCCACACTAAAAACTTTCTTTGGATGGTTTGCTAATAAACATAAAATATCAAACTCTTTCGGTGTCAGCTCAATCCTTTCGCCATATAGTGTAACTGTACGTTGATCAGGAGAAATCAACAATCCACCATATTCCAAGTTAGTTTTATTCTCAATTTTAGGTTGATTTAACTTCATAAAACGGCGGAGATGAGCATTCACACGAGCTACCAATTCGATTGGAGTGAATGGTTTTGTCATATAATCATCCGCTCCTATTACGAGTCCTTGTACTTTATCAAAATCAGATGTTTTAGCACTTAAAAATATAATCGGCATATTATGCTTTTCGCGAATACGACGAGTTACTTCATATCCATCCATTATCGGCATCATAATATCCAAAATCAACAAATCGATTGACCTAGTTTCCACTACACGAATAGCCTCTTGTCCATCAGACACTTTCACAACATGGTATCCTTCTTTTTCTAAATGGATGGCAATCAGATTTGCAATTTCCTCCTCATCATCAGCAATTAATATCGAAATATCTCTCATCTTCCCACTCCTAAGTATAGTTAGCTATATATATCCAGTCTTATCTATTTTTCTATTATTTCATTTTCTTAATCAAAAACAATGTTCTCCGATATTTCTATTAAAGTTTTCTTTATTTTACCATTTCTTATGTAATTGAACTGCTTCAATTCCATCATATCATCGGTTTCTTTCATTTTCACAATACTATTTTTTCATATAAAAAAGAGGTTATATGCAATTTGTTTATGCATATAAACCTCTTATCAATTCCTCACATTTACTTTACCTTACTTAGATAGCGATAAATCGTTGCTTCAGATACTTTTAGTTTATGAGCTAACTCACTTACGCCACCTTTTAAAAGGAATAGACCAGCTTCGTTTAATTTTCGAACAACATCAAGTTTTTCATCAAGTGATAATCTCTCTGGAGACAAGTGATAATCACCCAATACTTTTGTAATCATATTTTCTAAAACGTCCTCAACAGTTTCATGAAGATTCTCAAAAACATCTGAGTTGTGTACCTTCAAAGGCTTTTGACCTTCATTTTGAAAGCTAGTCATAATGAAATCATCTAAATACGTTTTCACATTCTCTAACACAGTTACATCAACATTCACACACAGGACACCAATGATTTCCCCAGTTTCATTTTTAATAAAATAACTAGAAGATCGACAAGTACGGTTTCCTTTTACACTTGCTTTATAATTCGTGATAAAATCAACTTCTTTATAAGCACCCTCTTGCATGACCTTCAATACTAAATCAGTAATTGGGCCACCTACTCTACGTCCGCTGATTTCACCATTTTCGATTGCAACAATAGAGTTTTCCGGATTTGTTAAATCATGAAGTACGACTTCACAATGCTTCCCCATCACAGATGCAATAAACTTAACCATTGGGATATACATGTTTAATAATGCATTGTGACATTCATTTGCTTTTGGCGAATGCTTCACTTCTACCTCACTCATTAACGCATACCTTTAACTTTCTAACTGCTTGATCTAACCGCACCATAGCTTCTTCAATTGTTTTACGAGAGCAAGCATAATTTAATCTCATGAATCCTTTTCCATTAGATCCAAAAACACGCCCTTCATTACAACCCAATTTAGCATCTTTTACTAAAAATTTATTTAGTTCATCACAAGTTAGTCCAAGACCTCTAAAGTCTAACCAACCTAAATACGTTGCTTCTGTAACTTTCATTTTTATTTCTGGAATATGTTGCTTTAAATAATTATGGATATATTCAGCGTTACCTTTTAAATGAATCAGCAACTCATCTAACCACTCATCACCTTCGTTATAAGCGGCAATGACAGCTTCAATTCCAAAAATATTTAAGTTCTCTAAGCTTGCACGAAGAATTGAATGTGTAAACTCTGTAAATAAATCTGGATTCGGAATGACCGCTAAAGATGAAAACAATCCTGCGATATTAAATGTCTTACTTGGAGACATGAACGTAATACTCATATTCGCAGCGTCTTTGCTTAAAGAGTAAAAAGGAATATGGGTACCTTTTTCATACACTAGGTCCGCGTGAATTTCATCAGCGATAACAAGTATTTTATGTTTTTTACATACTTCAACTAATGCGTTTAACTCTTCTCTTGACCACACTCTACCAACTGGATTTGCTGGACTACATAAAATAAGCAATTTTGTTTTACTCGTAATTTTCTTTTCTAAATCATCTAGATCCATATAATAGTAACCATCTTGCTCTATTAAAGGGTTTTCGATTAAATTTCGGCCATTATTTTTCACTACACTAAAAAACGGATAATAAACAGGTGGCTGAATAATAACTTCATCTCCAACCTTTGTGAATGCATCAATTGCTAAATTTAAAGCTGGAACAACACCGGGTACAGTCGTTAACCATTCACGATTCATTTTTGTTCCAAAGCGCTTGGCACCCCAATTGATAGCTGATTCAAAAAATTCCTCTGGAATATGTCCATATCCATAAATAGGATGCTGAGCTCTTTTAGTAAGTGCCTCTACTATTGCTGGCGCACATGCTAAATCCATATCTGCAATCCATAGAGGAAGAACTTCTGTGCATCCAAATACCTGATCAATTGAATCCCACTTCGTACTGTTCGTATTCTTTCGGCTGATTTCTTCATTAAAGTTAAATTTCATGTTCAATCCCCCATTCACATTTTTATCTCTGATTCTATTTTATCTGAAAATACGATTAATGATAAGAATTTTTTATTACAATGATAATTTTTTATCTAACGTGCCAGTATTAGTGAATTGGTAGTCGACTTAAAAGGAAAGGTTGCACGTTTTCTAAAACAATGATTATCTTGCTTATTTTGTAACTGTAGTGACTTTGCCTATCCAATTTCACCCACATGAGTTAGTATACCCATACAAATTCACTTCTTAATTAAACGTTTGTTTGATTTAACAGACGTCTTTTAAAACAACAATCTTCTTATAAAAAATGCGATGTCCAAATAAAAAAACAGGAAAGGCGCTTTGTTCGCCCTTCCTGCTTTTCTTACTCATTAATAATGACTGTTTGAAATTCAAATAATTGATAAACATGATGTGTGATGGAGTATTCAAAAACCTTCCCGTCTGCTAGAAAAACGATTTGCTCTACTTCCATTACAGGGTCATGCTTATGAATATGTAAGTGCTGTATGTCTAGCGCATTCCCTTTAACCGCTCTTATGATTTTTTGAGCACTTTTTATGTTTAAACCTAATTCTTCTTGAATGAATTGATAAATTGATTTGTTTACATGTTTCTCTGATAAGCCTTGGATAACTGATATTGGCATATATATTTCTTCAAGTGCGAATGGTTTTCCGTCAATATAACGAACCCTCTTAATTTCGTATATAAAGCTGTTCGTTTCACAATTCAATAATGAAGCTAATTTTTCTGATGCCGGAATTACCTGAAATAATAAAACTTTAGAATGTACTCGTTTAGCCCCAACTTTTTGAGTTAAGCCAAAATGCTTTTTATCATTTCGATTTAATTGATGCACATTAAATAAAGGTGCTTCCTTTACAATCGTACCGTAGCCGCGTCTTTTTACAATCAACCCTTCACTGACTAAAAGGTCCATCGCCTTTTTTACTGTCATTTTACTACAATCATATTGCTTAGCTAATGTAAACTCGTCTGGAAGCATTTCACCTACTCCATACACTTGATTAGAAATCTTTTGACGAATATCTATAGCAATTTCGTTATATTTACTCACTTACAATGTTCACTCCTGTTTGTTGCATATAGTGGTACAATGCACCAATTAAATTTGAGTCATTTTCAAATGCACATTGTTCCACTGATATATCTAGGGTTGCATGCTTGCCTCTCATTGTTGCCAGCACTGCATTGAGTTGTTCAATTAACTCCTTACGGGCACTTATTGCTCCACCAATTAATATTTTCTCTGGATCAATGACATATGCTACATTAAAAATACCTACAGCTAAGTATTTAATAAATGTTTCAACCTCTATTTTAACTTCTTCATCACCGCGATCAAATAATTCAAACACCTTTTTACCATTAAGTGTTTTCCAGTCTAGACCTTTACGTTTTGCAACTGCACGAACTAAACTCGTCGTTGAAGCGACATCGCTCCAGTTTCTTCCTAATGTATCGGCCATATAATCCTTTATAAGCATACAACCGAATTCGCCTGCATGAAGATTTTTCCCTCTGCGCACTTTTTTATCAAGTACAACAACGCCACCTATTCCCGTGCCAATCACAATACAAATAAAGTCATTTACGTCTTTCGCTGAACCAATCCATGCTTCAGCTAATCCTGCACAATTTGCATCATTTTCAAGTTCAACACATAAGCCCGTACTTTCAAATAATAAATCTTTTATATTCGGACCATGAATATACGGAATGGCACTAGCTCCAGCGATGATACCAGTTTCTACATCTACCGCTCCTGGCATACTTAAAGCTATCCCTTCAATTTTTAATGAACGTTCATAGTCTTTTACTATTTTTGTCACTTCATTAATAAAAGCTTCAATTCCTTCTCTTGGAGTTGGGACTGAACTTTTTTCAACAAAGCTACCATCCTCTTTCATTAACGCATACTTTATTGCTGAACCTCCCAAATCAATGACTGCATAATGTTTCATTGTTTTGCTCTCCCTTTAAGTAAGCTTATTTATCTTCAATAATTAGTTCATTACTTTCAGCAACTTGTTTAAACCAAAGTCCACTTTTCTTAATTGTACGTTCAAATTGATTATTTATATCTACTCGATAAAATCCATACCTGTTTTTGTATGCATTTAACCATGACCAATTATCCATAAAAGTCCATAGGTGATAACCAAAGCAATTTGATCCCTCACTAATCCCTTTATGTAACCATTTTAAATGTTCTCTAATAAAGTCAATTCGATAATCATCTTGGACAATGCCATTTTCATCTAAGAAACGCTCTTCTTCTTGAACGCCCATTCCATTCTCAGATACATACCAAGGGATATTGCCATAATTGTCTCTTAAGTTGATTGCGATATCATACAGCGCTTTTTCATAGATTTCCCAACCACGATATATATTCATTTTCTTTCCAGGCATATCATAATTATCAAAAAATGACTCTGGCATAATTGGCTTTGATGAATCAACTACAGATTCTTTAGCTTTAATTCGACGAGGACTATAATAATTAACCCCAAGAAAATCGACTGTATTTTCTTGAATTAATGTACGATCTCCTGGATCAGTAACAGGAAGTAAGTTATTTTCTTTTATAAATGAAATTAATTCTTCTGGATAAGTACCTTTTATTGAGGGATCCAAAAAGCTTCTGTTAAAAAGTAAATCCGCAATATTTGCTGCTTTAACATCATCCTGGTCTTGATCATCTCTTGGGTAAGATGGTGTCAAATTAATCACAATTCCGATCTGTCCATTTTCTACATTTACGTTACGGAACTCTCTAATTGCCATCGCACTTGAAATCATTGTATTGTATGCAACTTGGACAGCACGCTTCATATCAACTACACAAGGATAGTGGAACTGATACAAGTAACCACCCTCAACAGGAACGATTGGTTCATTATGAGTTGCCCATTTTTTCACTCGATCTCCAAACAATTCAAAACAAATGCGGGCAAAACGACTATATGCTTCAACAACTTCACGATTTTCCCAACCACCGATTTCTTGCATAGCAAAAGGCATGTCAAAATGATATAAGCCAATAATAGGTTCTATATTCTGCTTAATTAATTCATCTATAAGAGATTGATAGAAAGTGACAGCCTCTTCATTGACGGCACCGTTACCATCTGGAATGAAACGTGACCATGAAATTGACGTACGATAAGAATTAAATCCAATTTCTTTCATTCTTTGAATATCTTCTTTGTATGTAACATAAAAGTTAGACGCTTCTGTTGGACCGACTTGTTGATAAAAACGTTCTGGTTCTATTTCATACCAATGATCCCAAATATTTTTACCTTTTCCACCTTCAAATGCTGCACCTTCAATTTGTGTTGCAGAAGTAGCTGCTCCCCATAGAAATCCCTTTTCAAATGAATATTTCATCTTGATCACTCCTATTTTAGTAATCTTTCTTTTCTACTATTATATATGAGCGACAAAACAAAAGTATATACTTTTAAACTTAAAAGTATACTTATTAATTTACTTTTCTATCATTTTCATTTCTTTTATATTCAATGACCATAAATCAAAATTTATTATCGTTTCCGCCTTCATTATCTTTAGTCTTTTAGTAAATAAAGGACCATCTACTACAAATGTATGATACTCTCCACCTTCGCCCATAACGCATATTCCTTTTTGAATGAATAGCTCTTTTAATTCTTCACTTACCGTTTGTCCGACGATGCTCGAATCGAAATGAGATTCTCTTGCTCTACAAATGGTAGCTTCATAGTTACTATTTAGCCATTCATCTAGCAAGTTTAATGATTCATTTTGATGGATCCAAACTGGAAATAATGGCTTTAATCCGCTTTTAAATGTTATTTCTTCATTCCATTTTTTATCTTCGTCTACATATAAAGTGCCGAATGCTACAGTCGTTATATCTAACTGCTCCTTCATTTTCCTTAACCCATTTATAATTGATTGTTCATAATCCCCAGCTGAATCTATCATAACAAGTGGAATTCCAAGTGCATCTGCTTGCATTTGCAAGAAAGGAAGTGGTGTACCGTGAGCATGGTTTCGCCCGTCTTTTTTAGAAACCATTGAAAATAAACAAACGACTTCTTGCTTGCATTCTATTAGTCTATGTAGTGCCAAACAGCAATCCTTTCCCCCACTCCATGAGATTGCGATTCTTTCAGTCATTTCACCATACCTCTTTTCATTTATTGTCTTGTATAATTAACTTAAAACGTGATTGAGGTGACACTATGGATGCTTTAATTTATTTTATCATTGCAAGCTTCATTGCTACGACAGGGATTAGCTTCGTTGTACGAAACGCTTTAAAGAATATAGCAATAAAACCAGATGAAATAACTACTATTCAATCAAAAATGTTTATTGGCGTTGCCGTTGTTGAGGCAATTCCAATCCTGCTCATCATACTTGGTTTTAATGGGATAGAATCTTCTACAATGAACAGTACACTACCTGCTATCTTCATTCTAATTGTAGCAGGTATAAATGCTTTTCTCATTAGAAGACAAAGTAAAGAACTACTCATTCATCATTCTACAAAAGAAGAAGCAAAGCCTCTTATTTCAGCTCTTGAAAAGATTAGTTATGCTTTAGTGACTGCAATTCCAATCGTAGGAATTGTTGCTTGCTTAATAAAATAAAACCTCCAATTCGGAGGTTTTATTTTATTAAACTTTTTACATATACCATGCCTTTTAACGCGTAATTAAACCATTGTTGATGATCATATGGAATCTCAACCCATTCTTTCATCGGTTTACCACCCATTGGATCAAAATTTTGTGTCCCTACTAACTTTAGTGCTTCTTCAACATCCTCTTTATTTAACTTGACGACAAGGTTTGGTTCATTATAAAACGCAAAAATTTTCCCTTGCACCTTTAGCCCCTTATGACCAAAAATACTTCCTTTCGTTGCATCATAATCGTTTATCAATTCAGAACGAAGACTTTCGAAAAACTCAATTGTACCTGACATAATTCCATACCTCCTTAACCAATTCAAACCATCCAGTTTAAACAACAACTATTTTATTTCCAATAACCTCTGTAAAAACACCATAACGAGAACTAAATAATCTTTATAGCTTTCCAATATTAGTAGGAAAATAACGAAGAACTATAATAAGAGTATCACCAATAAATGACATATATAAGGAGGTAACTTGTATGTCCACTATTTTTCATCAAAATTAAAAAGGTAAGTACAACACTTCGCACTTACCTTTTCCGAATGAGTTTTTCTCTTTTATTTTCAGGCTGCTTAATCCAGTTTCGAACACCTTTACCTGCAAGTGGTTCATCATGATATCTTGGTATGATATGTAAATGACAATGAGGAATGGTTTGATTTGAAACCTTACCAACATTCCATCCTAAAGTATATCCATCCGGCGAGAATTTTTCATTTAAAAATTCTTTCGCACTTTGTAACAGTTCATAAGAATCGTTCCATTCTTCTTTTGTTAAATCAAATGTAGTAATACGATGTTTTTTCGGAACGATTACCCCACAACCTTCTAAAACGTCCTGCTCCAAATTATGTTGTAAAAAGTAACATGTTTCATTTTCGAATATGATGTTTTGTTCACGATCCTGTTGTGGATTACAAAACGGGCAGCTTACATCGTATAGCATCCTCTTCCCCCAAAAATCATTCTGTATTTGATTTACTCGGTTCCACTAATTCTACTTTTGGCAATTTAATCGTTACTTTTGTTCCTTCATTAATTTTACTTGAGAAAGTGATTGTTCCATTCATCGCTTCAATAATACGGACAGTAACAGTTGTACCTACGCCAGTTCCTTTTTCTTTCGTAGAATAAAATAATGTTCCGATACGTGAAAGTTGTTCCTTGGTCATACCTTTACCATTGTCTTGTATCGTAATGACGGATTTGTAACCATCATCAAACAGCTTCGTGTGAACATAACCGCCAGATTCGGTTGCTTCAATTGCATTTTTAATCAGATTAATAAGTGCTTGTTTTAATTGATTTTTATCAGTATGTAAAAACGTTTCAACCAAAATTTCACCTTTTAATTTTACATTTTGCTTCAAAGCCATTGGCTCCAATAATGTCACTACCTCTGAAACACTTTCCTTTAAATTTACTACTTCAACTTTATCAAACTGTGGCTTTGCAAAGTTTAAATAATCATTGATGATTCCTTCTGCCCTACCTAACTCGCTCAATACTAGCGGTAAGTACTCACCAGATTGCTTATCTTTATTTTGCTGCATTAACTGGAGGAATCCTTTTACAACCGTTAGCGGATTTCTTACTTCATGTGCAATAGACGCAGCCATCTCACTTAATGTGTTCAACTTCTCGGCACGCTGAATCTCTCTTTGCATAAGCTTTTTTTCTATTAATATCTCATTTAGCTTTGCAGCTAGCGTGATCGCAACTAATTCAATTAATATAAATACTAAAATTAATCCAAATAGTCGATAATCAGTATTAAAGCTGACATTGTTTATGATTAAATATGAAAATAAAATACAAAATTGAACGAGCGCTGGCCAAAATCCTATGGACGCTGTTAATATAATTCTTTGCTTTGGTTTGAATCTCCAAAACCATCTTGATAATACCATTGCTCCTAAGGATGATAAAGTAACACTAACCATTCCAAAGAGAATCGCATCTCCACCTAACATGAGTCTTGCTAATAGGATTGATAAAAAAGTTAGCATACCCCATCCAAAACCACAGTATAAGAAAGCAATCGCTAAGGGTATATAACGTAAATCCCAAAACAGACCATATGCCGGATACGGAAACGCCATACAAAGGAATCCTGCCACTGCTTGAAACATACCGAAAAGATAGATTTTATCCTTATAACCATGATTTTCATAAATAATACTGTAAATTAATATTGGACTTAATATGATTAAGACATGTAATAAAAGTTTTTCAACTAACATGATTTTAGTCCTCGCTGATTGAAGTTTTTACACTATATGATAACAATCTTAATATTACGACAAATTTTCTAAATATCCTTTAATATTCGATGTTATTCCTAATATTTCCATATTATGTAATTCTCCATTTAATGTAAACGATAAGTTGAATATTTTTGGGACTATGCTCACATAAAAGATGAGTTTATTTATTTAAACATTTATACTATAAATGCAAATAAAAAAAGTAGTGAGAGGATTACTTATGAATAGAAGAGTCATTATCAATCTTGTAATCGTTACCTTTTTCTTTTTATTGATAAATTTTTATTTAGGAATTCACGGTTGGATTTATATAAATACAATATCAAAGAACGAGTTACATATAGTTGGTAAACTGATATATTGGTCAATCTTTTGGTTGATTACTTTTTCCTATATTTTATCAAGAGTGTTAAAACGGCAGCTCCCAAGATCCATTTTTAAGTTTTTACATCATATAGGTGCATACTGGTTAGCTGTAATTTACTATTTAATCTTTATATTAATCATTTCTGATTTAGTCGGTTGGCTATTGTTAACATTTACATCTCTTTCTTTTGAGAAACTAATCATTAGCTTAGGGACGATTGTTATCATCTCCATCGTTTTTCTAATAGTAAAAGGAAGAAAAAATGCATTGAATACTCAATTCATTCATTATGATATCCACGTAGAAAAATCAAACTTATATTCTAATGAACTTTCGGTTGTTTTAGTATCTGATTTACATTTAAGTACACTCGTCACAAATAAAAGATTAGCGTTTTTAATCGATGAGATTAATAAAATTTCACCAGATTTAGTTTTAATCGCAGGAGATATTATTGACGAAGACATTACACCATTTGTGGAAGAAAATATGGTTGAGACTTTTAAGAAATTAAAACCAAACATAGGCACATACGCGGTTCCTGGAAATCATGATTATTACGGAGGGCATTTAGATTTACTTGTTGATCATTTAGCGGACGCGGGTATTCATATCCTTTTAGACGAAAAAGTACTTGTTGAAGATAGTTTTTATATCGTCGGGCGAAAAGACTTAGCAAGTAAAAATAGATTAGAATTACATGATTTATTAAAAGATATAGATCATACAAAACCAATTATCTTATTAGATCACCAGCCTTATCGATTAGATATTCCAACAAGCTTAGGCGTAGACTTACAGGTGTCGGGCCATACACACCGCGGACAATTTAAGCCAAATCACCTCATTACACGTAGGCTATACGAATTAGATTGGGGCTATTTGAAGAAGAACCTATCACACTTTGTTGTTTCTTCTGGATTCGGTACTTGGGGTCCTCCAATTCGAACAGGTAATCCATCTGAAATTGTCACGATTAACGTTACCTTTCAAGAGAGCAGTAATTGAAAATAGTATGATTATCTGAGTTTTTGTACTTTGTCTACAAACAGAAAGCACCCCTAAAGGTGCTTTTTTCAATTTTATATGAACAATAAAGCGTTTCTTTTCTTTTAGATATATTATGAGAATTTTCTTAGCTCATACTCTGAAGTAATTCATAATAACCAGTTGGCTAAGATCATGATTTTACAAATTTATTACAATTTTCTTATAAATAACGTTAATTTTAACTATAAATAATATTCTGAAAAGTGTAAAATGTTAAAGTATGAATTTCTATTTTAGAATGGAGATTAAATGATGAAAAATACAGAGTACTACAATAATAGAAGTCGTCGAATTTATATTATCTTCATGGCTACAATTGTTACACTGCTTACAATCGGAATAATTCTGTCTCCATTAACATTCAAGGAGCAACCTGTAGAGCTTATTACTCAAATTATCTTAATGGGTATTGTCATTTATGCTTTAATACATTTTGTAAAAACGGATAATACCTTTTCAAAGGTTCTATTCACAACAATCGCTTCTTTATACGTATATATAAAATTTTGGACCTATCCTGAAACTTCTACAATGTATAGTTTTGTGGCGATTATTCCTATTTTTACAATATTTTTATATAATCGTGCTGCCTTTTATATCGGTTGGATTCTAAATGTTATCGTTGGTCCAACATTTGTTCTCTTAATCACTTTTACAAGTTTAAAAGATCGCTTTACATATATTGCTTTAGATCCAGTTGGAAATATCTTAGAGTTTTTAGCAATTCAGTTCATACTTTTATTTGTATTTTTGCAAACTGAAACGAAAGTGATTGAATTAGAAACATATCATAATGAAATTCAACAGGCGAAGCAACTAAATTCAATCGGTCAACTAGCCGCAACAATCGCTCATGAGATTCGTAATCCAATTACAGTTGTTAAAGGCTTTGTTCAGCTTTTACAGAAAAAGAAATCAATGACTTCTGATGATGAATTCTATATTGATACAATGCTAAAAGAGTTAGAATACGCCCAAATTATAATCAATGATTATCTGTCACTTGCAAAGCCGCAAACCGAAACAATTCAAAAAGTAGAAATAAACCAAGAAATACTAAATATCACAGATTTATTGGCTTCAATGGCAAATAGTCAAAATATAGGGTTTCAGCTAAATTTAAATGAAATACTTTCCACAAAAATAAACCCAATAGAGTTTAAACAAGTTCTTGTAAACTTAGTTAAAAATGCAATTGAATCAATGCTCGAGCCTGGTTATATTACAATTAACTTAACCCGCGAAAATGATTATGCTCTTATTGAGATGATTGATACTGGAATTGGGATGTCACCTGAAACGATTGAAAAACTAGGAACACCTTTTTATTCTTTAAAAGAAAGAGGAACTGGCATCGGTTTAACAGTTTGTTATAATATCATCGAAAAATTCAAAGGGAATATCGAGGTTTATAGTAAAGAAGGTAAAGGGACAACTTTTAGAATCTACTTACCAATTCACACTCTTGAATAACATAAAAAGCTCACTGAAAAGTGAGCTTTTTTTCTTAGAAATCCTTTGCCGCTTGTGTTGCTTTTTGAATTGCTTGCTCTTTAATTTCAGCTGCACGATCAGGGAATGCATTTTGACCTTCTACAAAAATACCATTAAAGTCTGTAATACCGAAGAAACTCATAATAACACCAATATATCGGTGCCCCATCTCCATTCCAGCTGCAGGACCTTCTGAATAAACCCCACCACTAGCTTGAATATGTAATGCCTTTTTACCACCTAATAATCCTTGAGGACCATTTTCTGTGTATTTAAAAGTTTTTCCAGCAACACATACTGCGTCAATATAGCTTTTCATAACTGGTGGAAAAGAAAAGTTCCACATTGGTGTTACAAATACATATTTATCTGCCTCTACGAATTGAGTTACAATTTCATTCAATCTTCCAACCTTTGATTGTTCTCCAGTGGATAATGTATCAAATCCTCCTCCAGATTGAAGTTTTCCCCAACCAGAAAATACTTCTGCATCGATATTTGGAATTTGTTCATTATAAAGATCGATATGTACGACTTGATCATCTGGATGCGATGCTTTATAGCTGTCGATAAATGCACTTCCAACTGCCATACTGTATGATGTAGTCTTATCATGTGGATGTGCTGTGATATACAAAACTGTTGCCATATAAATTTCCACCTTCCAAATTTTTTAAGTTATCAAAAGCAAATGAAAAACACTATACTATCTTTTGCATAAATTAAAATTCGATACTTCATTGATGCAAAAAAACCTTATCTCATTTAACTAAGAGATAAGGTTTTAGTTTCTAACATATTATTTTTTAAAAATACCAAATGGCTTACCAACTGGTAAAAACTCTCTACCAAAATGAACATTTAATACGGCAGCAGCTGAACCATAAAATGACATAATTGCTATACCTAATTCACTATATGCTGCAAATGTATGTGCTGCATGATCCATAATGCCTAAAGTGCTTAATGAAAGTCCGATAAATAAACAATCAATCAGTACAAAAATAATAAACAATACTTTATGAGTTTCCATTGCACCAATCGTCATAAATAAAGAGAAAATTAAATAACCAATAAATGCAAAACCTAATTGTTTAACATCAGCTGCTTTTGCTAATGTTTCTCCGAAGCATCCTAATTGGATTAACCAAGTAGTGCCTACCGCAAGCCAGAAAAATGCATAGCCACCAAATGCAGTAGCGCCAAATGTATTATTATGTTTAAAATCCTGAATACTCGCAAATAGTTGTGCAATCGCACCTAAGAATATCGCCCATGGTAAGACTAAAGAAACACCATCAGTAATACCTAACTTTTGTGTTGAAGCTACTAACGTAACCATCGCTAAACCGAATAATCCTATTGCTGACGGATCAGCTGTTGTTATTTTAACTTGCTGAATATCTTTCATTAATGTAAATCCTCCTAAATTTTTAAACAGACTAAACTATACTACTATAAAAAATGTGATATTAATATAATTATTTTCAAAACTGAACAATTCAATAAAAAAAAAGCGCTCCTTTAAAAAAAGAAAGCGCTTTGCATAATTATTTCTTATGTCTTGTGGCATATCCACATCTTTTACATAAATCTTCAACTGCACATCTTCTAGAAAATCCATCATAAATCGCTCTTGCACGTTCAGAATTTAATATATCCTCTAAAGATGTTTCATAAATATTACCTAATGGGATTTTCCCTTCACTATCTAGACAACAAGGAACTACAGTACCGTCAACTAATACCCCAATTTGGTCTCTTAATCCATAACAGAAAACATTTTCATCAATAATATCATTACCCATATCTGGCCACTGGAATTTTTCAGCCATATTTAAATACACATTATTACGTAATTTAATATTGTGAGTTTCCTGTAATCTTTCACTTAAAGAAAAATCTAAGTTTAATTTCTCTTCTAATAAATGTAAGATATCACTATTTAAAGTATTACTTGCTTTCAATTCTTCACTATCCATATTCCATAGTCTAATCGCACAAATCATATCACTCTTTTCATTTGCTTCATTAATGAAATTTGTAATATTTTCTACATAATCATGCAAATCCTTCGTTAAATCATTTGCCTCAAAGCTATGAAGTGAGAAATTGATTTGTCTTAATCCTTTTGCTTCAATTAGTAAATCCTTTACCTTATTAATTAACGTACCATTTGTCGTTAAATTAACTTTCAGACCATTCTCATGGCTAATATCTAAAAATCGTCCTAGCTGCTTATTTAAAAATGGCTCACCCATCAAATGAAAATAAATATGATCTGTATATGGTTTGACTGAATTAACAACATGTGTAAATGCTTTTTCATCCAAAAACTTTAAAGGGCGTTCCAGAGTTGGGCTTGGACAAAAATTACATTTTAAATTACAAATATTTGTAATCTCTATATAAACCTTCTTAAATTTTCTCATTGAGCTCTCCTACTATTTGTTGATTATTTTATCTATATTCACGAATCTTTTACTATCGTATAAAAACATCATACATTCTATCATACTACATTCTAATAAATATTGATAATTCAACACACTGTACAATTTTTGCCAAACGAACAGAATAATAATGGCATTAATATAAAAGTGAAGTAGCTACTATGCTTTCAGCGTAAGGGCTACTTCTGACATATCAACATGGTAAAACCGTTATTGGAAATTTAGTTACCTAAAACGAGAACTGTCGCTCTATTATTTTGCTCTAACTTCAAACAAAACATCTATAGTAACCTTAAATGCATGAAGCCTATCTCATAGATTAATGCCTATTAATCAAACTCAATCTTAATTTCAGTAGCTTTTGATTTCTCGATAATAGCTTGGATTAATTGATTTTTAGTAAAAACATCAATTACAACATCATAATGATGTGGTGCCCAATTTTTAATTGAATCTGAATATGCTAGAAAACCTCCAACCTTTCTCCTTCAATTTTCACTGTTTTATTTGTTGATTTCAACAATAATATAACTTGAAGTTCCTGTAATTTTCATAAAATCACCTTTCAAATATGAATGCAGTTACTTTTTTTAACATGTTCTTTCCCACTAAGCATCCCAATTACTTTTTTCTATAGACTACCATTTGTTCTCCTAAATAATGGGAAAATAATTCTTTAGTATTAATGGTCTTTTTCACGGTATTTCTACAAATAAAATTCGATAAAATCCATTTCATTACTTTTTCAACACAAAAAATGAGTCCTAGAGGACTCATTTAAAGTAATGAACATTATATTGAAATATTTAAATACTATGGGTAAAAAGCCTATTTTAATAAAAATTGATATAATACGTTATTACTTTCACCTTCGAAATATTCAACATCTAAATAATAAATACCTTTTGCTAGTTTCAGTTCACCAAGTTTTATGAGTGATTCGTTCCCTTTTTTCGTTGTATACGTTTTAACGACTCTACCTTTACTATTAATCACATGAATCTTAAATGCGGTCTTTTCAAGACGATGAAAATAAACAGTTACATACTTAGTCGTTGCAGCGTAAAATTTAAAAATATCTTTATCTGATTTCTCGGTTAATAGCCCGTGATATTGTATATTTGAACTAATTGAATTTGCTTGTTTAAGTGTGTTATTTGACTCTTTTTCAAATTTTATACTTTCGATAAAAGTTGTCACAAATTCGTATTTCTCATTAGAATAAACTCTACTATCACTTGAAACGGAAATATAATATGTCCCTGGCTTTAGCTGTTTTGTGAAGATAGATGAAAATGAGTATTGATCACTTGCCTTTAAAACTTTCGCTTCGATTAAACGTCCTTTTTCATCTAAAAGTCTATAATTAAGATCTGACTTAACAGCTGCTGTACCTTTTATATTAATCAAACCTACATTGTTTGTTTTAAAACGAAAGATGTCACTCGTATCTAATTGGTCAGTATAACCGAGATAGTATTGCCCTATCTTAATCGGCGTTGCTGTTTCGATCGTGTTATTTGTTTCATACTCAACATCATCACCATAAAAACGCGTCACATGTAATTGATAAGGTAATTCTGTACCTGTTCCTTCATAAACAAAAACCTTAACATAGTAAATTCCTTTTACTAATCCCTGACCAAATAAATCCTCTATTTTAACACCTTTATCCGCATAGTACGTTTCATATTCCATACCGTTTGCATCATATAAAGTAACACCGATTGCAACAGAAGGATTTTGTTGCATACTAAAATACAATTCACCATTTTTTTGCATATTGATTGAATAGTATTTTGCATCTCCTTGTTGATTTAAAACACCCGATGTATATGCCTCCGACAATTCATCTGAACTATCAAAACTTAGTGGAATAGCGTTTAAGAATGTATCTGTATAGATTGATTCTGCTTTCGTCCAGCCAGAATTTACGCTGAAAAAAATAAAAAGTGCAATGATTAAAGCGATTATTTTTTTTAACACTTTTATTCCCCCTAAGTTTCACTTACTTTTTTTAAATTGTATTGTATCTTGCAATATTTGGATAAAACTTATTTAAAAATAATAACGGTTAAAAATAGATAATATTAATGATTTTTCAATAAAAATCTTTCGACAAATACATGATTTTTCTAATATTTTTGTGGAAAAGTTTTACAAAGGTCATATTTTTTTCAAATAAAATAGGTTGACAGTTATTTGCATCTTGTAATATTATTTGTTCATCGCAAAACAAAAACTAGTTTGATTTTTTAACTGCAGCAGTTAATCGAATCTTTTATAATATAAAACCATTTAAGGCAATGATGAGAAATAGTAAAAATATTAAGTTCTTAAACAGAGAGTTCCCGGTTGGTGCAAGGGGCATAAGACAATATTTTGAACACATCTCTGAGCTGAGCACCGAACCCTTTTTAGGTAGTAGACTGTTTCCGGAATCCTTTGCACCCGTTATCGTGCTAGAGTGTAGCATTCAAATGCTGTACTCGAAGAGGTTGGTATCGTGAGGTATCAATAAATTAGAGGTGGAACCACGTGAGTAATACTCCCGTCCTCTAGCTATACTATATAGCTAGAGGGCGGGAGTTTTTTGTTTATAAAAATAAATATACTATTTTAAGGAGAGAGAAAAATGAAAAACAAATATATAACAGCAATCATCGTGCTTATGATATCAATTTTAATCGTATCAGGTTGTGGTAAAGAAAAAAGAAATGCAAATGAAGTAGTCCTTGGTTTAGACGATACTTTTGTTCCAATGGGCTTCAAGGATGATCAAGGTAAATTTGTAGGGTTTGATATTGATTTAGCAAAAGAAGTATTTAAACGTGAAAATATGAAAGTAACATTCCAACCAATTGATTGGTCAATGAAAGAAACTGAATTAATCTCTGGTAATATCGATACAATTTGGAATGGTTATTCAATTACTGACGAACGTAAGAAAAAAGTGAACTTTTCAAAAGCTTACTTAAGTAATCGACAAGTCATTATCACACTAGCAAATTCAAGCATTCAATCTAAATCAGATTTAAAAGGTCAAATTGTCGGAATTCAAGAAGGTTCAAGTTCTTTAGAAGCTGTTAATAAAGAGAAAGATTTAGTAGATTCATTCAAAGACGGCAAACCAGTATTATACGAAAACAATAACCAAGCATTAATGGATTTAGAAGCAAAACGAGTTGATGCTGTTGTTGCAGATGAAACATTAGCACGCTACTACATGAATAAGCGTGGCGAAAGTAAATACAAAATTTTAGAAGATAATTTTGGTGAAGAAGATTACGGAATTGGTGTTAGAAAAGACGATAAAGAATTACTAAATAAAATTAATAAACAAATTGATGAAATGAAAAAAGATGGAACGTACGACAAAATTTATCAAAAATGGTTTGGCACATTGAAATAAAGGAGCATTCACGATGGAAACAATCATATCCTTAATACCTTCAATGTTGGATGGCCTAACAGTAACGCTAGAAATATTTATGATTACGCTAGCGTTATCCATCCCACTTGGAATTGTCATTGCACTTGGCAGATTATCTCGAAACAAAGCGCTTAGAACATTCATACAATCATATATCCTTGTAATGAGAGGGACACCTCTCCTTTTACAATTAATTTTCATATTTTTCGGCTTACCTTTAATCGGCATAGTCTTTGATCGTTTTACTACGGTCATCATTGCTTTCACGCTTAACTATGCAGCTTATTTTGGTGAAATATTTAGAGCCGGCATTCAATCAATTGATAAAGGACAATATGAAGCTGCAGAAGTTTTAGGCCTTAGCAAAACTCAAGCATTCAAAAGAATTATCCTACCTCAAATGACAAAAAAAGTATTACCACCAGTATCAAATGAAGTCATCACACTTATTAAAGATTCTGCACTTGTTTATGTTGTTGGGCTTGATGATATGCTACGTGTCGCAAAAATTGCATCAAATACGAGCGCTTCATTACTTCCTTTGCTATTTGTCTCTATTTTATATCTACTTTTAACTGCTATTTTAACGAATATCTTTAAACGATTAGAAAATCGATTTTCGTATTATGAATAAGGAGGGACTTTCATGTTAAAAGTAAATTCATTAACTAAACGATTTGGAAAACAAACTGTTTTAAAAGAAGTCTCTTTTGAAGTAAATAAAGGCGAAATTGTCACACTACTAGGTCAATCTGGTGCAGGCAAAACAACCATTTTGCGCTGTGTTAATGGCCTAGAAAACTTTGATAGTGGAACGATTGAAATCGATGGACAAATCATACAATCACAAAAAGATTTATTAAAAGTTCGAAAAGATGTTGGCTTTGTTTTTCAAAACTTTAATTTATTTCCTCATAAAACAGTACTTGAAAACATTATTGAAGCCCCAATACTAGTATTAGGCTTGAATAATGAAGAGGCTAAACGTCGAGCACTTACTTTATTAGAGCAAGTCGGTTTAAGTCAAAAAGCAGATGCTTATCCATTCGAATTATCCGGTGGTCAACAGCAACGTGTTGCCATTGCAAGAGCATGTGCACTTCAACCAAAAATACTTTGTTTCGATGAACCGACTTCCGCTCTTGATCCGGAATTAACAAATGGCGTAGCGTCAATTATGAAAAATCTTGCAGCTGAAGGAATGAGCATTTTAGTCATTACTCACGATATGGAATTTGCTAAAAATGTCTCAACACGAACTTTAATCGTTAAAGAAGGAAATATTATAACGAATGATTAAACAAAAAATCCTCCAACAAATGGAGGATTTTTTTAATGAAATAATTTACTAATAAACGATAGAATCATAATAAACGCTACGATAAAACATAAAATGACGAGCCGCTTTTCCTGTTTGTTAGAAGAGTGCAATGTAATCTCCCCTTTTTATTTTTTCCCTTGAACATACTCTGCATCAAATAAAAATAGCTTAAATAAAAATAATAGCGATGGCACTAATAAGAGCAAGCCTAGAACAAATACAATGACTAACATGGTACCAGATGTTTCATTTGTATAGCCATTATAGATAGTAATATACGGATCTAAAATATACGGTAGATGTGCAGCGCCGTACCCAAAAAATGCAAAAAAGAATTGAAGCATGACAAATAGAAAAGCAACTCCATAATAGCGTTTTAACAAAATTAATAACGAAGCAATCAAGAAACAAATGAAAGATAATAAAAACATCCACCAATAACGATCAATAATATTTTGATAAAAGTGTAGATTGTTATCTCTTAAGCCAACAAACAATAAGAAACTTGATAATATTGTTGGAACTGTCCAGAATAACGCATATTGCCTAAGGATTGCTAACGCACCTTCGTCTTTCGCTTTGCTGGCATAATACGTTAAAAATGTAGCGCTTATGTACAGTACTGAAATGATCGCAATGATGACTACACTCCATGAGTAAATGCTTGTTAACAGCTTTTCTGCAAGAAATTCTATAACACCGTTTTTTTCAACAATATAGCCACCACCAGAAATTGTAAGAACCGTACATAAAGATGCAGGTATTAATAATCCAGTCGCTCCATATAAAAAGAGATATATTTTATTTTCCTTTGAACCATAATTCGAAAATGCATAAAAGGAGCCACGAATTGCTAATAGCACTAAAGAAATGCTTCCAGGTATTAATAAAGCCGTTCCATAGTAATACGCTACACTAGGAAAAAATCCGATGATACCGACAAAGAAAAAAACAAAAAACACATTCGTAATCTCCCAAACAGGAGATAAGTATCGACTAATTATATTACTAATCAGATGGTCTTTTTTCGTAACTTTTCCATAGTAAGCGAAAAAACCAGCTCCGAAATCAATAGACGCTACAATTATATATCCATAAAGAAAAGTCCATAACACTATAATTCCTAATAATTCAGTATTCATAGTTCACCCTCCTTTTTACATCATTTTTTGTTACGATATGCTAACTCTTCTTCAGGTGGATTATGAATAAACATTTTTCGGATGACAATTGTACAAAATATGCCAAGGAATAAGTACAAAGCGAAGAACAACCAGAACATACTACCTAATCCTTTTGCAGTAGTCGCCCCTTCCGATACTTTCATAAATCCTCTTAATATCCATGGTTGACGACCGATTTCCGCAATCATCCACCCTAATTCAATATTGATCATCGCTAAAGGACCTGTAAGTGCTAATCCGGTTAATAGCAATTTATTATGCATCCAATTCTTTTTTTTAATTGAAAAGGCAACAAATAAAAAGGTCATAGAAATAATCAATCCAACAAATGTCATTTTAATATCAAATAAATAGTGAATATATAAAGGTGGTATTTCATCCTCTGGAAATTCATTTAGACCTGTAACTGGCGCGTTAAAATCAGAAAAAGATAGAAAACTTAATAATTTCGGTATACGAATTTCATACTTTACTTCATGTGTTTCATCATCTAATGTTCCAAATAAAATAAAGTCCGCTCCTTTTTCAGTTTCAAAATGCCATTCTATTGCAGCTAGTTTTTCAGGTTGATAATGAGCAAGAAATTTTGCAGAAACATCACCAGTTACACCAGTTAACACTGCAAAGATTAATCCCATTGTTGCTGCTAACCGAAGACCTTTCTTCGTGTAATCAGTCATTTTTCCCCTTAACATTTGGATTGCAGCAATTGATGTTAAAATTAGTGCCGAAGCAACATATGCTGTCACAATAACATGCAGTGTTTTTGACGGAGCTGCGGGATTAAACATAGCAGCAATCGGATCTACAGTTTTAATAACACCGTTCTCTAATGTAAATCCTTGAGGTGTATTCATAAATGCGTTAACTGTTGTGATAAAAAAAGCAGATAATGTTGAACCTAGTATGACAGGTAAAATAATGAGCCAATGATAGATTGGCTTTTTAAATCGGTCCCAAGTATACAAATAAATACCTAGAAAAATCGCTTCAAAAAAGAAGGCAAATGTCTCCATAAACAATGGGAAACTAATCGCTTGGCCAGCAATTCGCATAAAGCTTGGCCATAATAATGATAGCTGTAGACCAATACACGTCCCCGTAACTACACCTACTGCAACTGTAATGGTATAACCTCTTGCCCACCTTCTCGCCATAAGCGTATAATGCGGATCTTTTTTTAATATGCCAAGACCTTCAGCAATTGCAATCATTAAGGGTATTCCTACACCAATTGTCGCGAAAATAATATGAAATATTAACGTCATGCTCGTTAGTAATCTACTGAGCGTTACATTATCCAACTCCATCTGAAATCCCCCCTACAATTTATTATCATATTGTCTATGAAAGAAAATTATTCTAATCAAAAAGTTATGTTTCACCTTGCAGTTATCCATTTATTGGTATCTATAAAAGTATGGACTTATTACTTTAAAGGTATACGACAAAATGTGACAAACCGGTGTCTTTCATAATTGGTATGCAAATAGAAAAAAGCTAACCTGTAAAGATTAGCTTTCAAATTATTACCGTATTCAATGAATCTATTAGTTATGTTACTAAACGAGTAATACTCTTTTTCTTCCATGATAGTTGGTAGTATAAATATTGTAATCCAAGACCCACAATAAAGGCTGCTGGATAACCAATCCAAATACCTTTCATCCCTAAATTTGTAAAGTGTGATAGTAGGTATGCAACCGGTACTTCTATTAACCAAATTGACATGATACTAATAATAGTTGGCCACAAAACTGTACCACTAGATCGCATTGTTGAAGTTATGATAAATGTATGACCAAGGATTAAATAACTCCATAAAGTAATCATTAACAAGCTATTTGCAATTGATAATGTTGTTTGACTTGTTAAAAATAGCTGAAGTATTGGTTTTGTGAATAAATACATTAATAATATAATTGCTCCGCCAAGTACATAATTAAGAATCAAACCTATTTTAACAACTTGACTCAAACGATCATATTGCTTCGCGCCAATCGATTGGGCAGCAAAAATAGATACAGTTATACTGATACAGAGCAACGGCATTTGTACATAACTGAGTAGCTGATTTACTACTCCATATGATGCAGTTGCATCAGACCCATATTTATTAACGAAAGTAATGACTGCTATTTCAGACAATGATAGAAAGATCATATTAATACTTGTCGGAATACCAAGTTTACATAATAGTTTTAGGATTCCACTATCTATACGCAGATATCTACTGTCTATTTGAATTAAATGTTGTTTTTTCTGTAAATACACTAATAGCGCTATAAAAGTTATGACTGTTGAAACAAGACTTGCATACGCCGCACCATATATGCCAAACTTCGGAATTCCTATCCACCCAAATACAAATGGAGGTAATAATACTACATTTAAGATTGTACTAAGGACTAGGAAGTAGAATGGTGTTTTCGAATCACCCGTCCCACGCATTAGCGTTGTATATACCGTATATAAAAACATAATTGGGATTGACCAAAATAAGATTTTCGCGTATCTAACACTAACCTCTAATATATCCCCAGGAGTACCCATACCTTTTAATATATCCTCTGTAAAAAAACTCCCTATGATAGCAAGGACAAGACCAAGTATAAAAGTAAACGTTAACGTTGTACCAACGATAGACTTTAATCTTTCCGTCATTTTTGCGCCATATGCCTGACCTATTAATATCGAACTACCAGATCCAATCCCAATTGCAAATGATATTAATAGAAAAAATAATGGAAAGAATGCCGATATAGCTGCTAGTGCACTTTCCCCTAGCCAATGTCCCACAACGATCATGCTAAATACTTGGCCTATAGACTGCAAAATATTACTGAATAATAAAGGTATAAGAAATATGACCATTGGACGTAATAGTGTAAGCTTTTGTTTAGAAGTGTTTACTTCTTCTTTATTCACTTTTTCAGTCTGGATCATCAACCTCCCCCCTTACTTTATCTTTTCTGAATGATAGCCTCGCTCACCAAATGGTGAAAGCTCATTTAACCATTTATCTTCCAGTTTCTTCAATTCACGCTTTGCATCAAAGGATGGTTCCTCTTTTACTTTTAGCAGTTCTAATTCCTCAATAACGAATTGATCCTTACCAAATTCATTCCACTCTTTTTGGAGTTGCTTATTTGTAGAAGAACCAGCCTCTAATTCAAATTTCTTCCCATTTAATGTTTTAAAGTTCATTGTACTTCCAATAAAAACTTTACCATTCACCAAATTCTTTATTTGATAGACTCCAGCTCGAGTCTTCGTTTCTCTATATTGCATTTTCAATTCTTTTTTACGATTCATTTTTATTCCCTCTCTTTATTATTCTTTTAGCCAATACTGACTTCCATCAGGTTTACGATCAATAAAACCGTACTCAATTAAATATCTTCTTAAGATCACATAGTCATCGTAGATATTTGTTAGTACTTCATTAATCTCTTTTTCGTGATAGATTTTATTTGGATCAAATCGTTTCACAATCTCTCTTAGTACTAATAACTTTTGTTTTTCCTTCAGTGGAAATTTTTTTAATGGTCCATTCATACCATCAGGAAAATATTTCTTCAAACTTTTTTCTCTCTCATCTTCAGTAATGTTATATCTTTCATCCACCATTTTTGCAGTCTTATGCAGTGGTAAAAAACTTGGAGCATGCTGATCTTTTTCTTTTAAAAGTTCCATCAATACTAGAAACAACTTAGCTTGACGTTCCTTCTCTTTCAAAACGAAACGATGATTCCGTATAGTAGAGGCACTACCGATTCCTGTTTCCTTCTGAATGTCTGCGTCACTTTTTCCTAAATAAAAAAGGCGTAGAAGATGATTTTGATGCTCCGTCAATCCAGTTAACTTCTTATCTAGCTGAATTAAATAATCAAAAACTGATTCGTGAATACTTTCAATATGAAGTTTCATATATTTTTCCGCTTCATAGAAAATACCATCTTCTTGATAAATAATTCCCTTTTCAATTTTTTTACTGCATAACAAACAAACATAATGTTCATTTTCATCTATATAACCTTTTTTAAGCTCTTCTAAATTGGCATTCCAAAAAACCTCAGCATTCTCCATAAAAACCAAACACAACCTTTATTTGTTTATTTATTTATAAACATATTATGATAACGTTTGTTAAATGTCAATTAAACTTCAATATTCTTTATACAAAAAGGAAACGAACCGCTAATTGTACGGCTCGTTTCGTGACATTCTCCACCCTTATTTTAGAGTCAGCGTATAAACGTTTATCAGTATTGAACTTTTCAAAAAAAGGCAAAAGAATGCCTAATCATTTATAATATAACTATTATGAAAAGGAGATTATAAATGAATTTACCATTATCGAATACAAAAGAAAGAATCATATCAATAGATATCATTCGTGGCTTCGCCTTAATTGGCATTTTTTTCGTCAATATCCCTTCAATGTTTATGCCTGATTTTTACTATCATTTTGAATATGTTGGTATCGATCGTTTTATTAGATTACTATATGACATGTTCATCCAAACAAAATTTTATACGATCTTTGCATTCCTATTCGGTGTAAGTGGATTTTATTTTATGAATAGTATTGAAAAAAAGGGGTTATCGCCATACAAGTTTTTTAGCAGGCGATTAGCTTGGATGCTTATTTTCGGAGTAATTCATATTTTATTTTTATGGGCAGGAGATATTTTACATACATATGCGTTACTAGGCTTCACTTTACTATTATTCTATAAAAGTAGTATAAAAAAGATGTTAATTTGGGCAGGCTGTTTATTTTTGCTATATTTTTCCTTAGAATCGTTAGCTCATTTTGCGTTAGGTAATTCCACTGACGAATCAACTAGTAATCTATTTACTGCTTTTAAAAATGGAAATGGTGAAGTAAATTATTATTATCAGTTTTTCGAGCAAATGAAAGAAAGATGGAATTTCTTCTTAACATCCATTCCTTATGAAATAACTATCTTTCCTTTTGAATTTATCCCTATTTTTTTAGTAGGTATGGCAAGTGCAAAAGCTGGCATTTTTACTAATACATCTACCTATTTAAAAGGAATTAAAACAGTTCAATACCTAGCGTTGATTGCATCTATACCTTTTCTTGGTTTAATGGTCCAAGAGTATGTACACCATCAAATTACTTCAAGCTATTACGTATTTTTAACTGGAAAGCTTTTAGCAACTTTTTATGTTTGCACTTTTTTAAGGTTACTCCAAAAACCGATATGGGAAAAAAGACTTTCTGCCCTTGCACCTCTTGGTAAAATGGCATTTACAAACTATTTAACTCATTCTGTTATTACATTGGCAATTGTTTCATTATTGATTAAAGATACATTCTCCATTGCTCTTTGGGTACAACCCTTATATGCAATCACCATCATCATCTTACAAATACAGTTTTCTAAATATATCTTATCTAATTGGAAATATGGGCCACTTGAGTACGTTTGGAGACTGCTAACATATGGAAGAAATAAATCTACAAGCACATCAATTTCAAGAGAGATGTGATCTAAAAAAGCATCCTAACTATGTAATGAACCCTTAAAGTTAGACAATCTATTTCGTTAGGCTGCTTTTAGGGCATGAACTCGGTATTGTACCGGGCTCATGCCTTTTAATTTTGCCTTTATTCGTTTGTGATTATAGTAATT
>Ga0209025_1000848_pt1 | contig 48372 bp, 62 predicted proteins | sample AraplaMF_Col_mLB_FD_184256 | JGI IMG/M metagenome (GOLD analysis project Ga0209025, IMG submission 184256) | Arabidopsis root microbial communities from the University of North Carolina, USA - plate scrape MF_Col_mLB (SPAdes) (version 2) | ecosystem: Host-associated > Plants > Roots > Endosphere... | reverse complement strand
TTTATACATATTATCCATGAAGATTTCCCCTCCTTTTGCCCACGACACAATAATCTCTTACTCATTATAAATGATATGAAAGGTATCTGTAAACTGGAACTTCTTCTTCTTTGTGACAAAGAATTGGATATTTAAAAATTAACTATCAATTTCTGCCACGTTTATTTCATACTTACATAAATCGCAATTATGTGTCATGCTATCAATTTGTACAAATTCATTGCTGGAATATAACGCATCTACCTGTCCCTTTAGATAGGATTCATGTAGAGAACAAACAATTTCTGAATGAGTAGTAAGCTGCTCCTGGAATGGACAATTAAAAATGGAGAAAGTCACACTTTTACCATGCTCTGTTTGTTGTACTTGCGGAATATAGCCAATTAATGCTGCATTGTCAGTTAAAAGCTGAAGTTTTTGTTCGAAGGAAAGGGTATTATTTAATTGTAACTCAGCATTTACATAATTCTTTATTTGTTGGTAGCCGTCTTGGTAGCTAATGTCCTTGCATTTTTCTAATGCAGATGGTCCGAACTCTTTAATTAATTGGATTGTCCATTTTAATAGTCGATCTTCATCACGTCTTGGGAACGATAATGAAACACCTTTATCTGAGGCCTTATAAACACGCCCAGGTCTACCACCTTTCCCAGTTTTGGCAAAATCAGCTGTAATTATATTAATTTCTGTCAATTTTGTTAAATGTAGACGGGCAACATTTGGGTGGATACCGAATCTATCAGCGATATTTTGGACCGTTACAGTTTTCTTCTCTTGCAGTATGTACTCATAAATAGAATATCTAGTTTCATCAGCCAATGTACTAGTAATTTTCAATGGATTGATCATTTGCTTCACCTCTATGTATTTTTTTGAATATTAACTTTTTTACCAAGTGTAGGAAAAAAATCATGTTAATCCTATTATATTGCATTATTGAAAAAGGTACAGTTCCTTTAGACATAAATATTAACTTTTTCATAAGATTATGTTCATATTTAGTGGAATTTTGCATGTTATCCACACTTTTATAGCAAAAAACATGATTGATAGGAAATTTTATAACAAATTTTTATTTTAAGAAAAGGGCTTTTCACTTAACAACTTCCTATCTATACTAGGAAATAACGAATAGAGCGGTCATATTCGAATGAACCAGAAGAGGGGTGCGAATATGCAAAATTTTGAAATGGTTGTTGAGCAACAGGCGATTTTGATGATATAAAGTTTATAATTTTCTCAGCGGGGGTAAGTAATGAGTAGCAAGAAAAATTAGCCGAGAAAGTCTTAAAATCACTTAGTTTCGGTAATTATAGTTTATCCAGAAGCTGCAGATGTACTCTAGCTTTTGTAAAAGCTACTTTATTAATTTTGGAGAGCAACTGTACTTTAAATGTTGATTGTATCCTTTAAAAACTTCTCCGTTGTATTTCTCGATTTTTATTTTTATATTTTCTTAGCTAATTGCTACGCTTTCTGTTTAAGAATCATTCTTAATAGAATCTTTGACTATTTGTTGAAACATCGTATCATCAACTTTTACATCTTTCGGGAAACTTACTGAAGCAATCATTTTTTTAACAGGATTACCATCTAACATTATTGCTAATGAATCCGCCTCAATTGCCGTTTGTTCTGTAATAGATACTATTATTTTATCTTGTAATTTAGATAATAAATTTGATTCTGGTAAATTTGTATCATTTCCCCCGTTTTTCGGAGCTCTATTACTGCCACTTCCGGCTCTCCATTACACCCAACTAACAAAATTGAACTAAATACAATTCCTGAAATTATAGCTACTTTTTTTAACATCTCTAATTCCCCCTTTCAAAAATAAATTACATATTCTACAACAATTTCCCACATCTACTGAACATCAATATATTGGGCATCTATTCAGCAGGGAAAAAGCTGCCACCAGCAAAGTACAGGCAGAAGCTTTAACAAATTGACTAGTTTTTTTATAAGCACTTCACTAAGGGTGCATTTTATTTCTCGCCAGCTTTTTATTAGAAACCCAGAAAAAAATGGATTATTTGCAGAGATTTTACCTGATGTGAAGATTAAATAAAGATATAGCAATGTCGTTGATTCTACTTGCTTACTCGCTTAATATGGACATGTAAAGTTCATCAATAAATAGATTAAATGTTATTTACATTTAATCTTGGTTAGAATGAACTTAGAACATTAAATAAGCAGGGGATAAAAATGATTAGTCCAATATTGATTATAGAAGATGAGGATATTTTACGAGAAATTCTTAAAGATTATTTTCTGAATGCAGGTTATTCGGTATTAGAAGCTAAAGATGGTGAAGAGGCACTAAAGGTATTTCAAGAAAATGAGCTTAGTTTAATAATATTAGATATTATGCTACCTAAATTAGATGGGTGGACTATATGCCGACGAATTAGAAAGACTTCAAATATCCCGATTATTATGTTGACTGCTCGTACTGATGAAGATGATACATTATTAGGTTTTGAATTAGGAGCCGATGATTATGTAACAAAACCTTACAATCCACTAGTTTTATTAGCACGTGCCAAAAGGTTATTACATCAGCGGGAACAGAAAAATGATGTAGTAGGTGATTATTTAGAAAGCGGTGGCATCAAAATTCATATTCCGTCTAGGACTGTAAAAGTAAATAATGAAGAGAGTTCTTTAACGCATACAGAATATGAAATGCTACTGTATTTAATGGAAAATAAAGGGGTAGTTATAACGAGAGATCAGCTTATAACAAAAGTATGGGGTTATGAACATATTGGAGATGACCGAACGATTAATAGTCACATGCGAAACTTGCGAAACAAATTAGGTGACCATTCCACATGTATAAAAACAATTGTTCGAACAGGTTATAAATTTGAGGACATACGATGAAAAGAGGAATTGTATTTAAGTTGTTTTTATTAACAACTATGCTTTGTATACTTATTTTGGCTACCATTTTTGTAGGACAAACTATATTCTTCAAACAATTTTATATGAATAAAAAAGTAGAAGATTTAAAATCCAATTTAACTGTATTTGAAAAAGAGTATCGAAAAAATAGTAACGACATTGCAAAAATTCAGCAGCTAGAAAGAGATTTTGCTGGAGGAAATAATGCTTGGATTACAATATTGGATCAGTATGGTCATTTAAAGCATGAGGATGATTTCTACATTGAAATCCAATTAAATGAGTATTATCAAACACAACTTGGTATGAAAACAACTAAAGTTCCTTTATACATGATTGATGACGATGATAATTCGGTCCAGTTGTCGGAATCATTATTGAAGAATAGTCAAGTATTTGTAATGGGAATCTTGAAAGATTCGCAAATAACTCCAGTCGAAATAATGATAGAACCAGCCGAAATAAATATTGAAAATGAAAGGGGGTATAGTAGAAATCAAAATATGTCTTTTACTTTCAGAAACAAAATGCTCTATGAAAAAATGGGAATAACTAGGGAAAATTTCAAAGAAATATATATATCAAATAAACATGATTTGGTTAATCTAGGAGGGGAAATTATTAATATTCAACTTCCACAAAGTAATGATTTATCCAACGTCATTTATTCTAATTCATTATTTTTAGAGCAAATTAAAGATTTTCAAAATAAGCTATTATTAGATGAACTAGATTTTCCTAATTCCACTACAGCACTACTTAATTATGAACAAAATGATATTAAATACAAGATTTTAATAACGAAATCAGATGAAACGAATTCATATATATTTTCAATGACTTCACTACAGCCAGTTGATGAAGCTGTGCAAATGATTGAAGAATATTATATTTACATTGTTGTTTTTGCTTCTTTATTAATATTATTGGCATCTTATTACTATTCCATAAAAATTGCAAAGCCATTATTAAGGATTAATCGTACAACGGAAAAAATAGCGAATTTAGATTTTTCTGAGACAATTGCTGTTCAGTCAAATGATGAAATTGGAGACTTATCGAGGAATATCAACCTACTCTCGAACGGGTTGAGTATGTATATTGAGCAGCTACAGCAAGACATTGAAAAGGAAAAAAAGCTAGAAAATACGAGGAAAGAGTTTATTTCTGGTGTATCACATGAATTAAAAACACCTTTAAGTATTATGAAGAGCTGTATAACAATATTGAGAGGGAATGTCGCAAAACATAAGAAAGAGTATTATTTCGATGCATTAGAAAAAGAAGTAGATAAGATGGATTTATTGATTATCGATATGCTTGAATTAGCAAAGTATGAATCGGGTACGTATAAAATGCAAATGGATTCTTTTTATATAGATTCACTATTAGAAGAGATTTGCCAAAAACTAATGCCAGAAATACAGCAAAAACAATTGCTTGTTGAGACCCATCTATCGCAGATTGAAGTAGTAGCCAATCAACGCCGTATCGAACAGGTACTTACGAACTTTTTGACGAATGCTATTCGATATTCACCTTCGCAAGAAAGAATAATTTTGGCGATAGAAGTAAAAGGAGAACTGGTGAAAATAAGTGTGGAGAATAAAGGTGCTCATATTGAAAAAGAACATCTAGAAAAAATTTGGGAGCGCTTTTATCGGATTGATGCTTCTAGAAAAAGGTCAGACGGTGGTACTGGTTTAGGACTGGCAATTTCGAAAAATATATTAATGCTACATGGAGTAGAATACGGTGTTTGCAATACAAAGAATGGCGTACAGTTTTATTTTTATCTACCAATTAAAAAGTGAAAAACAGCTCATACAAACGGTTTTATAAACCATTCGTATGAGCTGTTTTTTTATGGAGCAACAAGCTACATAATTTCATATTGATTTTATTTTGCAAAAAATTCGATAATCCCATCAGCGATAGATATTGCAGTTTTGCTTTGAAAATCTTTAGAAACCATTCGAATTTCATCTTTTTTATTTGACGTAAAGCCTAGTTCTAGTAATACTGCAGGAGCAGAATTGTTCTTTAACACATAAAAATCACTGTCTTTTACACCACGATTTTTGGCATCAATACTTTGCTTAAAGATAGATGCAAGTAGGATTTTAGCTAAATTTTCACCCTTATTTTGATGTGAACTGTAATGAACAGTTATTCCGTTAACACTAGGATCGGGAAAAGCGTCATGATGAATACTAATATACAAATCAGCTGAAGCATCATCGGCAATTTGAATTCTTTTTTGCAAAGCTTCTAGTTGATTACGCCCTAAATCTATATCTTTATCACGTGTTAGGATGACTGTTGCGGCTGTTCTTTTTTCAAGCTCCTGCTTAATATTTTGTGCTACTGTAAGATTCACCTCTTTTTCTTTTGTTCCAAAGGTTAAGCCAGTTGTGCCATTATCAACGCCGCCATGGCCAGGATCAATCACAATGTTTTTTCCTTCTAATAAATCAATGGTATTACTTTCTACTATAGTATTGTCAATTTCAATTATCTCAGCACGATTACCTTGAGTTACATACAATAGATAAACAATACTAGCACAAATAATAGATACTAAAAGATACTTCCAATTATTTTTCTTCATCTCTTTTATACTCCAAACTATTAAATTCGTTGCTTAACGTGAACCAATAGTAAGATACCTAAATCAAGATAAAATGAAGAAAAGATAAATATGAAGTAAAACTAATAGAGTCAGTAATCTTCTTTAATTTAACTCGACACAATCTGCATTTTATCTTTATATTGTTCAATTAAACTAGCTTTTGAGAAGGAGAGGTTGAACAATATGAAAACAAAAGCATCACGAAAAACTATCACGATAAGTTGGTTAATAATAATAGGAATAGTTCTAACTACTATTCTAATGTTCTATATGAGAGAGAAATTCGAAGTACCATCTGTCAAAATAATTGCAACGGAACAAAGTAAACAAATAGCACCAAAGGAACAAAGTGAAGTCATAAAAGAGGAGCCCGAAATAGAGAAAAAACTATCGATTAGACCCTTAGGAAAAGTTGTATATCTAACATTTGATGATGGTCCTAGTCAATTGACGGGGCAATTTTTAGATGTTTTAAAAGAACATGATGTGAAAGCAACTTTTTTTATGCAAGGAGCTAATTTACAGAATAAGAATTTTCAAGACAATGTAAGACGAGCTACGTCTGAAGGGCATTATGTAGGAGCACATAGCATGACACATAATAGTAAACGTTTATACACAGAAGGTAAGTTTGTAGAAGAAATGAATGAAACAATTGCTATAATTCATGATATTACAGGTGAAAACCCTAAATTAGTTAGAGCTCCATATGGTTCAGTACCAGGCTTAGATAATGAACAACTTCGCAATCAAATTGTAGAAGCGAATATTAAAGTATGGGATTGGACAATTGATTCTTTAGACTGGAGATTGAAAAATAACCCAAACCAAATTGTAGAAAATATAAGAAATGGAACTACAAGAGATATAGAAGTTGTACTCATGCACGAAGTACGTCAAACACTTCAAGTACTTCCAAACATTATTTCTTTTTATAAGGAAAGAGGGTATAAGTTTGGGGTTTATAATGACTTTCTTCATTTCCCTTTAAATTTCCACAACGATAAACGATTGTGAAAAATGTAGATGGATGTATTATGTAAATCAATAAAATTGAGAATACGAGAGGACGTGTCTAACTCCAAACGGTAGTTTCGCTTTTTCACTCGGATACAACTGTCAATCTAATTACTAGAGAATAATGGCATGTTATTGAACCACTTAAGGGCAATTCATAAAAGCGACTTCGCGTTCTAAGTTGCAATTAGATGAATTCGGTATTGTACAGGATACATCTTTTTGATTTCTGGGAGATTTCATTCCGAATTCACCTAATCTTGATTTTATCTGTACATTGTTCTGCAATAATTATTTATGTAGTACAAATAAATGAAAAGAGGGATTAAGATGAGTAAAAAGAATTTATTCATTGTACTTGGTATTTCAACAGCATTTTTAGTAGGCGGTGTGGGTATACCTTCGCTAAAAAAATTCAGAAAGAAGTGTCAGTACCCCCCGTACAAATAGTCAATACAAAAACGGATGAAACAACAAAATAAGAAAGTAAAGAGCTACCAACTCAATTTAGTTTTAATGATGAGGCTTTGTTGACAAAGAATGGTCAGCCGAATTACTTTGCTGCGAATGCACAAAAAGAGGTGCAGCTTAAAGGAGGAGAAACAGAAAAAACGTTTGAAGAATATTATAAAAGTATCGAATTTTTATAGACTTAGTAAGAAAACAGATTATACAAATGGTTTTGTTTGTTTACCATTCAAATGATCTGTTCTTTTTTATAAAGTTACATGAACTCATGTAACTTTTATCTGGCTACTGGAGCAGAAATGTGTGCTTCAGAGCAAAATATCACTGTCTCTTACATTAAATTATACCTTCAGATGGGAGCCCTACTTCGAAGGGGACTTTTTGTTCAAATGAAACTAAAGCTTTTGTTTTGGTCTGTATTACTCATGAGAATTGGATGAACTATAAGAGTTAAATGTAGGGATAGCAACGAACTTATTATTAAAGCAAATGAAAATGATGAAATATGCATTGTGTATCCGTTTGTGTAATTTAAATATAAATAACTTAATACAAATGCTTGCTATTATTTGCTCTCGGTACATTTCAACCGGCTGAAAGATGATGGCTGCAAGTAATGAAAACTATGAAACTATGTGTAGAAGAAGGAGAAGTAACCGGTGATTACGGATTAGCATTACAAGCCTTTATAATAAACCCATTTTGGAGAATATCGCATATCGCCAGCAGAAAGATTGACTTCATACAACCTACTGAATAACTCCAAATAACCTACTGAATAACTTCATACAAACTCCAGATAGCATATTTAGAATAACAACTGTCAAGGAGGTTAGGAAAAATGAATTTTATAAAACGCGCAATTCTCAGCATGAAAAAAAGAATAGGAACATCATTAATATTGATGGCCGTTTTCTTGATTGTTACAAATTTGGTGCTGGGAGGATTCGCGATTCAAAATGCATCACAAAAAGCTGCTGATTCAGCAAGAAAAAAACTGGGTGCATATGTTACTTTAGGTCTTGATTTTGGTAAATTAGGAAAGCAAGCAAGGGAAACTGGCTAAATGCCTATTGTGCCAGATCTCAACATAAAAGAAGCAGAGCAGTTAGCGAAGTCCTAGTATGTAAAAGACTATAATTATATTACCAGTACTTTGGGGATTTCTACTCTACAAAATGAAACAGAGGATCCAATTGATAAGATTGATGTAAGTGTAACAGGTGAGGATTTAGGAAAAATGGGGGGAATTGGACTAGCTATTGCTCTATTAGCCACTCTTCTTCCGGCACTATCTATTCTACGGTTAAATCCAAAACAAATCCATTTAAAAGATGAATAAGGAGGCTCGATATGGAGACAATTTTACAATTTAAAAACTTAGATTATTATTATGAAAGTAACGGAAAAAAAGTAGCGATACTAGAGAATGTTAATTTTTCTTTTCAAAAAGGGCTTTTCTATACGATTTTAGGGCCATCTGGATCTGGTAAAACTACAACTCTAAGCTTAGGTTGTGGGCTGGATTTACCTAAGAATGGTTATGTACTATATAATGGCAAGGATATTCGAAAAATTGGTTTGGATCGATACCGTAATCAAAATGTATCCGTAATTTTCCAATCCTATAATTTGATTACCTATATGACTGCTCTTCAGAATGTACTAACGGCAATGGAAATTACAGGTGTGAAGGTACAAAATAAAAAAGTAAGAGCATTAGAATTATTAGAGAAGGTAGGACTCACAGAAGTAGAAGCAAAACGCAACGTCTTGCAACTAAGTGGTGGGCAACAACAACGTGTAGCAATTGCTCGAGCACTATCTTGCAATGTAGATTTACTTATTGCTGATGAACCAACAGGAAACCTAGATGGAGAAACAGCAAAAGAGATTATTGAGTTGTTTCAGGAGCTCGCCCATCAAGAGAATAAATCTGTAATTGTTGTTACACATTCACCAGAAGTTGCAAAAAAATCGGATCGAGCAGTTTACTTAAGCAATAAGAAATTAGAAGTAAAAGATAGAAATAATCCTCCTAAAAAAAATCGAAAAATATTAACTGCAACCCTATTAAAAGATAACATTTAAGTGACTCTGAAAAGTTAGAATCGGTTATTTCATATAAAGTTTGTTCAAAAAGAGTCCGGTATTACACGGACTCTTTCTGTTGATTTGAAATAAAGACGTGCAGTTTAGAAAAAAGACGTACTGTTTCATATTTATCAAGACCTAAATTGTAAAAGTCATAAAATATAAAGGGTGATACATATTAGTCATATATAATATGTATCACCCTATTATTTCTTGCTCAGAAATCTCGCCCGATTGGTATATTCTTGTGAAAAATTTCACTTAAACTAACGGCGCAGGTTAGTTAAGAAAATCATGAAATTGTAAGAGGAAAGAACCATCGTTTTATTACTGATTTGTTATTTTATTTCTACCATGGAGTTTCAGTTTTATGCTCGATGACATGTATTACTTTTGGTTCAATATTTTTCAACATTTGCTCGTATTGTTTACTATCGACATTATTTTCACCCTTAAATTGTACATCAGTCTGTGTTTTTGTAATGACATTAATTACTTGCTGTTTAGTAACGTTTTTAGAAGCTGCAATCTCCACTACAGATTTTCCTGTTGCCAATTCTTGTTTTAATTCTTGTGCGTTTATTTTTAATAAAGACAATAAAATTTCATCGTTTAAATAAAAGTCTGCAGTATAATCAGGTTTACCATTTAAAGAAAATAAACCTTCGACTTTAATATTTGAAGGTGTAGGTTCACCTTCTAATACTTTTTGGATTTCTTCAGGGGTTGGTTCTTTAATAGAATTTACAGTTTCTACCGACTCATTTATCCATGGAGTTTCAGTTTTATGCTCGATGACACTTATTGCTATTGGTTCAATATTTTTTAACATTTGCTCATATTGTTTACTATCGACATGATTTTCACCCTTAAATTGTACATCAGTCTGTGTTTTTGTAATGACACTAATTACTTGTTGTTTAGTAACGTTTTTAGAAGCTGCAATCTCCACTACAGATTTTCCTGTTGCCAATTCTTGCTTTAATTCTTGTGCGTTTATTTTTAATAAAGACAATAAATTTTCATCGTTCAAATAAAAGTCTGCAGTATAATCAGGTTTACCATTTAAAGAAAATAAACCTTCGACTTTAATATTTGAAGGTGTAGGTTTCCCTTCTAATACTTTTTGGATTTCTTCAGGGGTTGGTGCTTTAATAGAATTTACAGTTTCTACCGACTCATTTATTTCTTTTTTTTGAGTAGCATAGGCACTTCCAGCTCCTACTAATAATGCTGTTGACATTCCAAGTGCAGTGAATAATTTTGTCTTAGGATATAACATTTTAAAACCTCTTTTCATTGTTTTATTGGGTGTTACAAGTACTAATATAAATGCAGCATGTAAAGATGAAGTGAAGATGATATAAAGTTGGAATCAAACTTTATTCTTCCTTTAATCGGTGCTTCAATTATAAGAAGCTGAAATGCTTCTTTTTTGAAAACCAAAACTTTGCGACAAATTGTCTTAAATCTTATCGGTTTTAATCAGGCAGGAGCAGAACTAGAAGTAATGTTTGAGGTAATAGAATGAGGAGAAGGGATATCCATAGAGAGAAATTTGTTTTTGGTAGGGTTAAAAGATGATATTTCATAAGATTATGTTTATAATTAGTGGAATTTTGCATGTTATCCACATTTTTATAGCAAACAACATGTTTGCCAGGAAATTTTATAGCAAATTTTTATTTTAAGAAAAGGGCTTTTCTCGTAATAGTTTCCTATCTATACTAGAAAATAACGAATAGAGCGGTCATATTCGAATGAACCAGAAGAGGGGTGCGAATATGCAAAATTTTGAAACGGTTGTTGAGCAAAAATGTGAGCAACTTTTACTAAAAGCCTACCATTTCGGTGCATCAGATTTATTATTAGTTCCAGAAAGTGTACGATATCGTATTTATTTTCGAAAATATGACAAGCTGCTCCAAGCTGGTGAATTACCGAACGAGCTTGCAGAGCGAATGATTTCCTTTTATAAATTTTTAGCGGCATTAGATATTAGTGAGCGACGCAAACCCCAAAGCGGCTCCTTCCAAAAAACTATGGAACAAGATCAATATGCCTTTCGTGTCTCGACACTTCCCTCAGTATTTTTTAAAGAAAGCCTAATTATCCGGCTTCTTCTACAAAATCATGCATTCCCACTTACTTCCTTATCCTATTCCAAATATGTAGCAGACATGTTAATGGAACTAGTGAAACATCGACAGGGACTTCTCTGTTTCACAGGTGCAACTGATTATGTCACAAGAGTACAAGTAAATAAGTTAATAAAATTCTATATTTGTGATAATGATTCGGGGGCGTCCTTTTTTATATTTTTTGCTTGTTGGATGGCGATCTTCATAACGATACTCTATTTTTCGTATAAAGCGTTGTACGAATTCACTTTTCTCTTCTTGATTTAATTGTGTGAAACAATTATTGAATGTGACTACAATATTCTTTATAGCATCTAAATTAATTTTCTCAGGTTCTTCATACTCATCCAATTGTTTCTGTAGGTTGTTGAGGACAATTTTAGTATCATGCATAAGTTCTTCAAATTCAGCGTCATCGATATGGTCAGCAGCCCATCCACGTTGATACTTTAATCTTTGTTGTTCTACTTGTTTGATTTGCAGCATAATTTCTTTTGTTTCAATATGGTGTGCTGGTTCAGGTGCTTCAAAATCAGTGAAATTAATATTTCGCATGTATTCTGTCAGCCCTTCAATAAAATATCTTTCACCAGATGTTTTTTGAGGTCGTTTATACCTTGTGCAGTAACTACATCTATAAGTGTAACCAACTCTTTCTGAACCATTAGCACGTTCATATATAAATCTTGTAGCTATTAATCTATGCCCACATTCATCATTTGGACAAACCAAAATGCCACCGAAAATACCTGTACTTACAACATCTTTTCTGAATTGCTTACCTCTATCATCAAGCTTCTTTAGTAATCTTAAGAAGTGCTCTTTTGTAATATATCCTTCATGTGTGCCTTCTCGTATCTCTCCTTTGCGCCTTGATGCCCCATATAACGCAGGATTTCTTGCTATGCGTAATACCGCATTAGCACTCCAACTTCTACTCTGATCTATGACTCTGTAATGGTCACTTATGCTATTGTAAGACCATCCAGTTTCTAATTTATTAATAATATCAAGCACGAACTTACCTTTATCATTCTTCACTAATTTATCATTTTCATCTACATCATACCCATATGGTGGTTGACCTGACCATTCACCATCTGCAGCCTTTTCATCTAATGCCATGATAATTCTTTCTGATAAATTTTCCGTTTCCCATTGGGCTAATAAGGCAACGAGTCCAATGAACATCCTGCCCATTGCTGTGGTTGTATCGTAGACTTCAGTGGCGGAACGGAATTTACAATTGTACTTTTCAAGTAAGTCAAGCATCTGATGTAAATCACGTACAGAACGGGTGAAGCGATCAAGTCGATACACTAAAATAATATTGATTTTTTGTTGTTTAATATCTTCTAATAGCAGTTGTAATTTTGGTCTTTTAGTATCTTTTGCTGATACACCCTCATCTACATAAAATTTATAATCTGACCAACCTTGAGCTTTACAATATGCCACTAAGCTTTCTTTTTGCGCTGCAATAGAATAACCTTCATTAGCTTGTTCAAGTGTACTCACTCGTACGTATAAACCTACTACCATATCTCTCACCTCTCTATATATAAGAAAAGAGCTAGACGGATGAGTCTGCTCTTAACTTTCTAATTCCAAAACGTTTTGTAATTAAAGTAGCATTTCGTAACTTATTGCCTTACCAATAATTCTTGCTGGGTTATTTTCATCAATGATATAAGGAGCATATTTTGAGTTATCTGGCATTAAGAAAATTGTATCACCTTGTTTTTTAACTCTTTTAAGTGTTGCTTCTTCGTCTCCATTTACTAGTACAGCTGCAATTTCACCATTTTCAACATCTGGTTGAGCTCGTAGAAGAACAATTGCGCCATCAGGTATCATTGGTTCCATGCTGTCACCCTTAGCTTGTAATGCAAAGACATCTCCACTTGGTAAACTATCTGCAGTCTTATAAATATAGTTTTCTATATTTTCTTTAGCCAAAATAGGATCTCCGCAAGCTATTTTTCCTAGGATAGGAACAGCAACTTTTTCTTCACTTACAACATTAATGTTTTTAATATCAGAACCAAAAAGTAACTCTATTACATCTACTTCTAATACTTCAGCAAACTTTGGTATCTCTTCCATAGATATTTTACGGATGCCCTTATAGTATCTTGTAATTGTACTTCTATCTGTTCCGATTCTTCGTGCAAGTTCAGCACCGCTGATTCCTTTTTCTTCTGCTATTCTCTCTATTCTCTTAGCAACTTCTATGGATTTCAATTAATAGCACCTCCTTGATAAATATACTAACATGTTTCCTGATAGGAAACAATAGGAGGAATTAAGTATTGTTTTTAATCTATTAATATATTTTTGTTGACCAAATGGAAACATCGGTGCTATTATTTGGTTAACAAATGTTGGAGGTGAAAATATGAAATTCAACCATAATCGCCTAAAGGCAGAAAGAATTGCAAGAGGTTTGACTGTTCAAGAAATGGGTGAAGTTATAGGTGTTGCAAAAGGAACGTATTCAAAGAAAGAAAATGGAAAATTACCAATTGATGTTGATGAATTTTCCTTAATTACAAATAAGCTTGGGATTAAGCGAGAGGACATTGTGATTTTTTTTACCATTAATGTTTCCGAAACGGCAACAAACGAAGAGATTTATGCATAGTTCGGTGCCAAAATGTCAAAGTTGGAAACCGAACTAGATTAAAAGTTAAGTGCGCTGTGATACCGAGCCAATGACGGTATAGCATTCGAACTTATAGCTTTTATGACGGTAGCAACGTTAAAAATCGAAAGAGGGAGATGATTAAAAATACAACCAATTAAACCACCGGAGATTCCTCCAGACACGTACAAACGTATGAAAGAGTTTTTCATGCGGACATCAATACCTCGTATATTAGCAGAACAAGCGAAACAAAAAGAAAAGGTGGTGAGAGCAAATGAAAATCAAAGTAGCAGAGTGGTTAGCATTACCGGTTGAAAAACGTTTAGCTTTAATCAGCAATGCGATTAATAAAGATGAAGCAGTACGTCAAAAATAAATCTACCAATCTAGGAGGCTATAAGAATGAAAGCAGTATTAAACGTAAAAGGTACGAAATTATCCGTCCTATCAGTACATTACAAACAATCAGGAGAACCGTTTTCAGTATATGCAATGGATGAAAACGGACGTGAATCGCTCTTTATAGAAAAGTCGCAAAGCCAATACGATACTCGCCCGCATATTGCAGTTGAAAACTTGAGTGAGTTGCTAGAGTATCCAGAGATTGAATCGAAGCTTGCGGAGGAAAGAGAAAAGCTTATATTGCATTTAGAAGAATTGTACGAGCATGAAAGCAGTAAGCTAACGAAACTATCCACGAAACCATTTTCATTCAAGCTTACAGAAAAACGAGTAGCAGGGCTATTTGACGCAATCGAGGAAGTAAAAGCATTTCATGAAGGGCGTAGGGAGTAAACGTCAATGAAAGTTAACCATGAGTTAATGGAATCGCTCGAATATAAAGGCGAGTATGGTGCTCGATATACGTGTAGTCAGTGTACGCATTGTCCTGTAGCAAATACGGACTTTGCGCCGTGTGCAATACAAGGCATCGACGTACACTGGGGAAATAATATTTGCAAGGCATACGTGCCTCGTATAAAGAATCCGTCAGCACCAGAATTTAATTTTGATGCCTATCTCGAATTTTTAGGGAGCGACTTTTATCGTCCGTACTCGATAGATAAGGATGTTATTAACGGAAGTGCCCGCCTTGGAGAGATTAAAGTTGATGGAGGCAGGTTGGCGGAGTTACTTCCTGAGGTGTACTCGCCTTGGTACAAATACTACGATAAACCGTATTGTAAATCGCATTTTAAACGCTGTTATGTCCAGTATGGCGGGGTTACATTTCATATAGACTATAAACGTTTTCGGGAGATTAGAACGGTCGAGAACGGAGCAATTCACTTCGATATTCGCGTGTGGAAAGATAATCCACGCCAACGTAAGTACCAATCGGAAGTAAAAGGTACGTACGCAATTACGGAGAAAAAAGCATTTCATGAAGAACGTAAGGAGGAGTATCACTATGAATCAAGTAAAACAATTTAACCACACATTATTCGGAGAGTTACCAGTAATGATAGTAAATGACGTTGAATGGTTTGGAGCAACAGAAGCAGCTAAGGCACTAGGTTTTGTTAAACCGCTAAGAGCAATTGAAAATCATGTAGACATTGAGGATGCCACGGTCTGGGGAGTAGGGGTAGTAACAGGGAAAAGACACGACAATAGCGACGCTACCCAAACAGTACAAAAAAAGTTTATCAATGAATCAGGTCTATACAGTTTAATACTGGGGGCATCGAAACAAGGAAACAATGCAGAAATCAAAGCGAAGGCAAAGAAATTCAAAAGGTGGGTTACGTCCGAGGTTCTACCATCCATTCGCAAAGACGGGGGATACCTTCAAGTATCCGAAACTGACGACGAAGCAACGATACTGGCGAGGGGCTTGTTAGTCGCACAACGAGCATTAGAGCGAAAGGATGCCTTAATTTTAGAGCATAAACGATTAATTGATGCACAAAAGCCGAAAGTCAGACTTGCGGAAGCTATACAAGCAAGTAGAACAGCTATTTCCGTTAGTGAATTCGCTAAAATACTTAATCAAAACGGAATTAAAATGGGGCAGAATCGCCTATTTGATTGGTTACGTTCGAATGGTTACTTAATCAAACAAAGAGGAATTGACTACAACATGCCTACTCAAAAATCTATGAATCTAGGGTTGTTTAGAATCAAAGAATCGCCTTTTAACAGTAAAAACGGAATTGTTTTTATTAATAGAACGGCTCGAATCACAGGTAAAGGACAAGCCTACTTTGTTAATAAGTTTTTAAAGGATGAAATGAAGGGAATGGGAGGTAGTAACCAATGAAATCGTCTAAATTAACGACATCAATCGAAAGCATTAATTACGACAGATACGGGCGTCTTAATTTCAATCCCTTGTATCATTTTTCACAAGGTAGTTGTTTTACAGAGTCCGATTTAGAATACATCTGTAAATTTTATGAATACGACGGTGCTAAGTCGATATCGCTCGCTGTTGGTAAAACAGAATACTCTATTCAGTCAAAAGTACACAAACTAAGAAAAAACGGACTTTATAGTTACTATAAAAATCTCAACAAACATTGGTAGGGAGGCGAAATCTCGTGAAAACAACCAATAAAGCGTGGTTATCTATGACGGATGTCGAGAAACGGGAGGCGCTCAGACAGCGAGTTAGAGAAGGTGTAAAGGTTAACTACAAAAGTCGTTTACTAACGTAATAGTAACGTAGGAGGGCAAATGAGCAATGAAACCAATAAAAATAACGCTAAGTGAGCGAATAACAATCGTTATCAGCAACACAATTAGCGTCATCATTACAGACAATATAGCGCATATCTCAGTACGCTAAAAACCCTTTAATCGGCATGTAAAGCACATACTATTTACTGTAACAGTTTATATGTTTGGCGGCATAAAACGTGTTACGAAGACAATCAGAGCGTTTTAGACGGATTCTATCACGCTACTACATACAGATGAGTGTTTGCAGACACTCACGGTCTGACAGCAGTATTGTAAATAGTATTTGACGTTTAACCAAGCAACACATACAGGCGTAAAAAGTTTATAGGCACAGAGTTTTTGCGGGATATAGACGATTGGCGTCGTTTATATCCTAGCAATTACACTTTTAATTACTACTATTCTATTACAGGTTAATTAGAATATGCAAACGAAATTTAAAGAGGCTGTAAACGGTTGGCGACGTTATAGCTACATAAATAAAAATAGTTTCATATGAGCCGGACAGTTTCAAAAGGATTGTTCGGCTTTTGTGAAGTAAATCAATTGTTAAAGAGGGTGATTATGTGGCAGATTCCATGCCGAAAGTACAATCGGTTTTGCCATTCTATTATGATGCAGGATGGACGGGCATACCCAACGCAATATTCGAAATATATTCGTTTCATCCGAAATTTACAGCTTCATGTCTTAAAGTATATATATTCTTATTACACCGTTACAACATTTCATTAGGATATGCCTATCCAACACATGACCAAATAGCGGACACCTTAGGATTGAATAGAATAACAGTAGTGAGAGCAATAAAGGCTTTAAAAGAATTAGATTTAATTGTTGTAGATAAAAGCCATACATGCGATAACGATGTGTATTACTTTAAATCACCGTTAACTGAACGTACCGCATTCGAGCAACAATTCCCAGAAGCGATTTACAAGCGTATAGAACACGAGAAAACACGTCTTAAAGATGCTCAGACGAGACATGAAAGAAAAGTTGATTTTAAGAACGGTATTAAAAATTAGTTAATAAAAATTTGCGGAAAATAACATTTATATGTTTAGGTGGTAACATTTTTTATTTAACGTGGTAACATTTTTTAATTTCGGTGGTAGCTTTTTTATACCGTATTAATACTTATTTATTAAGACTTATTATAAAGACTTAAATATTAACGAGTCTTTATGCTAACGCATAAATCCTCTATGTCGCTATCGCTCCATATCAGTATTTCAATAAATATATTAGAGATATAAAAGAATATCGCCAATATAAATAGATAACTATATTTTATCGTTGGTTTTAAATAATAAAAGAATAAAAACATATGACACGCGGCAGCCGCGCCCACACAAAGGAGATTGATTCTAAGATGATAAATGAAAATATTCAACTCTATTTAAAACAAACGAATTGTGACCACGTATTCAGCTTCACGATACAAAACGGTATTCCTGTTTTCAAATGCGAAAACTGTTCGACAGAACAAATATTCACTGGTGATACTCAAATCAAAGATGTAAATTCCGATATGCTTTTAAAGGCACTTTAAAGCCCGTTACAGACGTTTCGAGTACGAATGTATGTTCTTGTTATCTGACGTGGAGAAACGCTTTAAAATGGACGTAAATAGCTAAATATGCCGTCACAATGACGTAACTTAGTTTACTACTGGCACAATGAAAAGTTTCTCTTCTTCTTAGTTATAAAACTGTATAGAACACCATATTTAACAACGTTTTGTGCCTTTACATTATAGGGAGTAATCCATATTTCACACCGTTAGTTACCTATACATTATAGGAAAGGTTACGTTGAATTAACGCAATAATATCTTGAGTTGATGTGTTTGCTTCTACTTATAAATTGCGTTAATATAAAAGTGAAAAAGGAGACTTTCGTCTCCTTCTTTCGGCTATTTGCGACGTTTCTTCTTGGCGGGAGTGCGTCGCTTTTTTTGTTGTTTCTTTTTCTTCTTTCGGTTGTTGTTGAATGTTTGAACGTTGATTGCTAGGGAAGCGATTCCTCCTAGGACACCAACCACTGTTCCGATGTCCTGTATTACTTTTAGTATTGTTTCGTACATTTCGTTCACCTCCTTTCTATACTTTAATTATATCAGTTATATTTACTCACGTCAATGTAATTACGTATAATTTACCGTGTTTTTTACGTATATTTTACGGTAAATGTAGGCTGAGGGTGCATAATGTCCGAATCAGTTAATACTTTTAATCTAAACAAATAAAAGACTTAATTTGTATTTTATCTTTGAGTATAGCTATAGGCACAATTAAGTCTCTTTTATAAAATCGCTAGGTTTCGCTTGCATGTGTTTTTAATAAAAAATAAAAACCCTATCAAGCGATAGGGGTAATCTGACTATGTAAAGTTGAAATTAACTATTCTTTGTCCAGTACTTCTAATATTTTTGCGGTATCGATGTTTTCAGAATGTATGCCAATCATATGTAAAGCCAATTGGGCTTTAATAGCAGATCTTATTTCAGTGTTTTCTATAGATTCAGCAATTTTTATAGCTTGTAGCTGTTTTTTATTCTCTGATAAATTATCATGATACTCTTTTGCACTTTGTCTTAGTTTATGGGATTCTTTCAAGAACAAAATTGATGTTCCTTCAATAATTATACTACCAGCAATTGTTATAACATTAGTTACACCATTTGAAGATAATGCAAAGGCTACAACATATATAATTAATAAAAATCCAGTTATTGACATAAGTAGTCCGGTATAAAATTGTATCCTAGAATGTTTAATGGCTTGGTTTTGGTGAGCTTTCATAAACGTTTCATGCACAGCAAGTTCAATTATCTTTTCATCATTGGATTTCTCAAGCTTTGGAGCAACTGTGATACTTGCGATTAAGTCACTGTGTCCGCTTTTAAAAGAAGTATTTGTTTCTTTTTCATCTCCTAATTTGATTTGTGTAGATAGTGATTTCGCTATCGTTTCGACCTTTTCTTGGTAATCTTTTGTTAACTCCTCATTAGTCTGCATAGAGTTATACAATGTAAAAAAAATGGCTATAATGGCGAGTATAATTGAAATAATAGTAGATGCCATATTCAAAGTTCCTATATCAAAACTTATGAGGTAATTTAGCATGGTACTGCCTCCTTTATATAGAAATATTATACATAAGGAAACCTTTAAAATTAACTTTTTAAATTTTAGCAAGATTCAATTTTATCCTTCGCGGTTCTTACAATAAGAACACATTTGATTTATCCTATTTAATATCAAAAAGAGTATGAAACCTTCAATGTCGAAGGTAAAGAAAATCATGACAATTGAAGCTATAGAGGAAATATAAAAATAGAATCAATAGATGCAGGAAAACAAGTCCATACAACTATTTAATTTCGAGAGGTCACACCTAACAGGGTGTGACTTTTTATTGTATGGAATTATATTTAGCTTTAGTTACTCATTAGATATTTAAGGAAACATCAGGACATTGCGAGAAGAAAAAGGACTATTCACTTGGATAATACCTATAAAAAAATTAAAACTAGATGTCATTTTAAAGTAAATAAAAATATCGAATAAATATTTGAATGTTTGTAAAGCCTATACATAAACCGTAAAAGGAGGTAATTTCAATTTATACAATTGAAGAGTATATTAATAATTTATTGAACAGAGTTAAAGCCCTAGAACAAAGTGAATATGGTCATTCAAATGAAGACTCAATACCAACTGACTCGGGATCTATTCTTATCCCACAGCGTCCCGGTACACCCTTACAAATTTTTGCAGAAGATATTAATGTTGATTTAGATCCCAAAAACTTTCCTTTTGAAGGTAAGTATCAAAACGGTTATTTAATAGCTAATGAAAATAATTCTATGTTATGGGTATGGTATTATATCGGTGAGGTAAATTCTAATTACCAAATAGTTACTTTTAGGAATGTAAGTGGAAGCAAGGGGATTAATAACAGCATTGCGCCTATTGCTGGTTGCTGTACAGAATGGAATCCAGATCCAGACGATCCGTATCCAAAAATGGGGTTGGGTACAAAATGCTTTGTTTACGGTACGCAACGGGATAAAACTTCAGTTCGTGTTATAGGAGGACATAATAATATAGAGCCTGTACATCTTGCAGTTGGATTTATGCTTCCCAAAAAATAAACTAAAAATGTTAATTTGAGGAGCACCTATTCAGGTGCTTTTTAATTATGCTCGAATAAAATCTGATGGATTAAGGATGGACTTTAGGGATTACAAATATAAGTTGTGGAGTTATAAACAATAAAGAACAAACAGGTGATGATAGATGAATTTTTATAAATCGAAGTCTTGGCGTAGTAAACGCACTAAAGTTTTAAAGCGTGATAACTACGGATGCCAAGAGTGTAGGCGGTACGGTAGAAATCGAACTGCTACAACAGTGCATCATTGTAACCCATTAGAAACACATCCTCAATGGCGGTTAGAGTCTTGGAATTTATTATCTTTATGTTCTACTTGTCATGATAAAATGCATGATAGGAATAATGATGTTCTCACTGCATTAGGGGAGTATTGGAGAGAGAAGGTATCCCCCCTATCTTCAAATATTTTTATAAGGCAACAGGGGACCGAGGAGGGGGACCTTTTCCAATAGAGCGTAATTTTGAAAAATTTTTTTGAGGAGGTGAAAGGCATGTCGAAAGTGCCAAGCAAAGAAACAATTAAGCGCAGAACCGTCAAGGACATGAAAGAACTTGGAGTACATAAAACCCAGTATAATCGCCTGATTGACGCATATTCGGATATGGTTCATCAATACTTAACTTTGACTGAAAAGTTTGAAGCGGAAGGATACGAATATGAAAGTTATACTGCTGCAGGAGGTGCAAAAAAATCACCGATTGTTGCAACCTTGGAGTCACTTAGAAAAGATATTCTCGCATACTCTGACCGATTATGCCTGAATCCAAAATCAAACGACCCAAACAATAAAGCTCCAACAAAGAATACGGGTTTAGCAGAGGTTTTAAGTAGTCTTGGAGGCTAAGTATAAAAACTATAAACTTGTAATGGAGTATGCGAAATCAATTGTGGAAGGGCGTAAATTGGCAAATAAAGAGCAAATACAGGGGTGTGAGCGGTTTTTACGGGATTTAGAAAATCCTGAATACGATTTTCGACCAAATGATGCGGAATTCGTTATCGGTATTATTGAGAAAACATTCGTACATGCTCAGGGTGAAATGCTAGACGGTACACCGTTACGAGGCAAGCCATTCTTATTAGAACCGTTTCACAAATATCAAGTTTATAATTTGCTAGGCTTCTTTCACAGAGACACTGAAATTAGGCGATTCAAAGAGGCATTTATTTATATACCTCGAAAAAATATTAAAACATCGTTTGCAGCGGCATTGGCATGGGCATTAGGCTTGTTAAATAGGCGTTCTGGTTCAAAGGTGTATATTGTCGCGGCTGCTTTAAAACAAGCACTAGAAAGTTTTAATTTTATCAATTACAATCTTGGGCAAATGGGCGAGAAAGAGAATTTTCGAGTTATTGACAATAACCAAGAACACTCTATTCGAGGAGATTTAGGCGATGGTTCTTTATTTATTCAAGCATTAGCCGCAAATCCAGATAAACAAGATTCATTAAACTGTAATATCGGTATTGCGGATGAAATGCACGCATATAAAACGCCAAAACAATACAACATCATAAAAGAAGCGATGAAGGCATACACCAATAAGCTGATGATAGGCATAACTACAGCAGGTGATAATATGTCTTCTTTTTGTTATCAGCGTTTACAGTACTGTAAAAAGATATTGGACGGTACAGTGATAGATGAACAGTATTTCGTCTTTATCGCAAAAGCAGATGAAGATGAAAAAGGCAATGTGGATTATACGAATCCTATCGAACACGAAAAAGCGAACCCAGCTTATGGCGTGTCAATTCGCCCACAGGATATGTTAAACGATGCATTACAAGCACAGAACGATCCGCAACAAAGAAAAGACTTCTTAGCAAAGTCTTTAAACATCTATACTTCTGCTGTAAAGGCATATTTCAATATTGATGAGTTTAAAGTTTCTGATAGGAAGTACAACTGGACTATTGACGATTTAGCAAAGTTACCTATTACTTGGTATGGCGGTGCTGACTTATCAAAGATGCATGATTTAACAGCAACTGCGCTTTATGGTCATTACAAAGGAGTAGACATTACGATTACACACGCATGGTTTCCTATTGTTGCTGCAACTGCAAAAGCAGAGGATGACGGGATTCCACTATTTGGGTGGAAGGATGACGGATGGTTGACAATGTGTAATACACCAACCGTCAACTATGCAGACATCATAAAATGGTTTGAAATGATGAAGAAGAAAGGCTTTAAAATTAAAAAGGTTGGCTTTGATCGTAAATTCGGTCGTGAATTTTTCTTAGGTATGAAAAAGAAAGGTTTTAAAATAGTAGACCAACCACAATACTTTTATAAAAAATCAGAAGGTTTCCGTAGGCTTGAAAAACAGGCGAAAGACGGAAACCTTTACTATTTACGCTCGCAAGCATTTGAGTATTGTGTCCAAAACGTAGCCGCAATTGAAAAAACGGACGACATGATCCAGTACGAGAAAGTGATGGACGAGCAACGAATTGATATTTTCGACGCTGCTGTATTTGCAGCAGTACAAATGTTAGAAGACTTGGATAAATCGTCGAGCGCAGGACAATGGCTCGAAAGTTAAAAGGGAGGTGAATAATAGTTGAAATTTTTCGGCAAAAAGAAACAGAGGTCTATTACGTCTTCCTTTCCAATTTCTTTTGGAGATGTTGACGCAATCGGTTATGTTAAATTGTCAGAGCATCCTGACGTTGTGATTGCGGTTAATAAGATTGCTGACTTGGTGTCTAATATGACCATTCATTTAATGGAGAATACGGATCAAGGTGATAAACGAGTACGCAACACATTATCAAGAAAGATCGATATTGAACCACACCGAAATATGACACGTAAAGGGTGGTTACATAAAATCGTCTCGGATTTATTGTTGTATGGCGACGGCAATTCAGTTGTCCATATCGGTGTTGATAATAAAACTGGATTAATCGACGATTTAACACCTTTTCAGATGCAAGCGGTGTCCTACGAAGATTTAGACGGTGACTACCTCATTAACTACGAGGGAGCTATTTACAAGCCTGATGAAGTTCTTCATTTTGTTATGAATCCCGATCCGAATTATCCATATAAAGGTAAGGGGTATCGAGTCGCTTTGCGTGACGTAGTTAAAAACTTAGCACAAGCAAATAAAACAAAAAATAGCTTTATGAGTGGAAAATATATGCCTTCTTTAATATTAGAAGTCGATGCAATGACCGAGGAAATGACGACCAAAGACGGTCGTGACAACATTCTCAAAAAGTATGTAGACGAAACAGATGGGGGTAAACCTTGGGTAGTACCCGCGGATTTAATTAATGTGCATCAAGTAAAGCCATTGTCATTAAAGGATATAGCAATTAATGAAGGCGTTGAATTGGATAAGAAAACAGTAGCCGGACTATTGGATGTCCCGGCTTTTTTCTTGGGCGTTGGGGAATTCAACAAGGATACTTACAACAACTTTATTAACACTCGCATTTACGCAATTGGGCAAATTATAGCGCAAACGTTAACACGCGATTTATTGTACAATCCAAACTGGTTTTTCCGACTAAATCCACGAAGCTTATACAGTTACGACTTGAGCGAAATGGTATCAGCAGGAACACAAATGGTTGACCGTAACGCAATGAGAAGAAATGAACTACGTGATTGGGTAGGACTTGATCCAGACACTGAGATGCAGGAACTTATTATTTTAGAAAATTACATTCCAGCGACAATGATAGGCAGCCAAAACAAATTGAAGGGTGGTGAGAATAATGAGTAAAAAACGCCACATGCATTTTACATCAGAGCTGAAGACACGCTCTACAGAGAACGAAAGTGAAGCTGTCATTGAAGGATATTTTGTGGTCTACAATCAAGAGACAGAATTATGGCAGGGTGCATTTGAAGAAGTTTCACCAGGAGCATTTGAAGAAAGTTTGCGAAATGCTGACATTATGTGTTTAGACAATCACGATTCGCGTATTGTCTTAGGAAACACAAGTAGTAACACTCTTGAATTAAAGTCAGATTCATATGGATTATGGGGTCGTGCAATTATTGATTTAGAAGATCCAAACGCCAAGAGTGCCTATAGAAAAGTACAAACAGGTAAGGTACGGGGTTGTTCATTTGGTTTCTATCCAACTAAAGAGGAACATGTACAACGAGATGACGGTACTTACAAATGGCGCGTAACCGAAGCTGAACTTTTAGAAGTGTCCATCACTGCTTTTCCTGCGTATCCACAAACGGATATTGCAGCACGTCAAAAAGATGTAGAAAAAATGAAGCGACAAAAATTAGAACAGCGTAAAAAACAATTAAAGGAGCGATTATCAAATGACTAATCCAGTATTAATAGGAGCTAAATTAAACATGAAGCGCAGCTCATTAAAAACTGTGGAAGACAAAATTACGGAATTAACCGCTAAACTAAGCGAGCTTGAAGGGGCTATTGACGGCATTGAATCAGAAGAAGATTTAAATGTCCTTGAAACGCAAGTAAAAGAAAATGAAGAAGCCATTACAAAAGCGAAAGATGAAAAAACTTCCTTAGAAGATGATATCACTGAGCTTGAAGGCGATCTTGAAGCATCAAATCAGAAAAAACCAAAAGCAGGAGGCAAACGATCTATGTCAAAACAAATCGACACACGCGAGGCAATTAACGAATACGTTCGCTCAAAAGGAGCAGTAAAAGAACGTGCAGGGTTTACATCTGTAGAAGGCGGCGCATTGATTCCAGAAGAATTACTAAGCCCACAAATTACGCCAACGGATGAAATTGATTTATCCAAATTAGTCAATGTAGCAAAAGTTAATAGTGGTGCGGGTAAGTACCCTGTAATTAAAAAATCAGGCTCAAAAATGAACTCTGTGGCTGAACTTGCAGCAAACCCAGAATTAGCGAAACCGAAGATTACAGAAGTAAAATATGATATTGCAACTTACCGCGGTTATATTCCAGTATCACAAGAAGTGATCGACGATGCTGATTACGATGTTACAAGTCTGATTGCTGAGGAAATTAAAGATCAAGAACTGAATACGAAAAATAATACCATTGCTGCTGTATTAAAAACGGCTACTGCAAAAGCTGTTACAGGTATTGACGGACTCAAAGGAGTATTCAATAAGGACCTAAAACGTGTGTATAAAGGCAAAGCCATTATTTCAGCATCCTTATTTAATGCATTAGATACAACAAAAGATAAAAATGGTCGCTACTTACTGCAAGACGATATTACGGTTGAGTCTGGAAAGAAATTATTTGGCAAAGAAGTAATTGTGTTAGACGACGATATGATTGGAACGTCTACGGGTGATCTAGTTGGGTTTATCGGTGATCCAAAAGCATTTGCAACTTTATTTGACCGTAAACAAGTATCAGTTAAGTGGGTAGACAATGATGTATATGGTCAACTATTAGCAGGTTATGTCCGTTTTGATGCTAAAGCAGTGGACACAGAAGCAGGCTACTACATCACATATACACCAGAAGTACCAGGAGCTTAAATAATGGATAAAGGGTGATGTTCCATGAAATATCAAGTGATTCATATTTTCCGTGATTTACAAGACGGTTTTCATGTTTATAACGTAGGAGATACGTATCCGCGTAAAGGGCGCTTAGTAAAAGCGCGTGTTGAGGAATTAGCTTCTTCAAACAATAAAATTGGTGTACCGCTAATTAAAGAGGTTAGTGGGGATGGTGATAAATAATGAGCGAAGAAACACTCGCAATTTGTTTATCACTCTTTAAATTGGATTTAGGTATTACACATGATTTACGAGATGAAATATACATTAATCGTATAAAAACGTCTGAATTGGAGCTTAAAGCTAAACCAATTGATTTGTCTAAGGAATCCTCAGAGGATATTCAGCTTATTATTGATTATGCCTTATGGCAGTATCGAAAGCGACAAGACGATGTGGGCTTATCTCGTAATTTACAGTTTCGTATCAATAACCGTGTAATACAAAAGGCGGGTGCAAGCAATGCCGAGTCTTAAACCAGTGATAGGAAATAATCAACACATATCTAAAGACGATGTGTGTTTTTTATTGTCCTCAACTACGATTGTCGATGACTTACTACAAGAAATTGAAATCACTTTGCCCGAGTTAGTGTATTGTGCACCTGTAAGTATTGGACAACGTGAATTTTCAATTGCTGCACAGGCAGGATTAAAGGCACAAATAGCATTAGTTATTGATTATGACGAATATGACGGAGAAAAAGAAATTGAATATAACCTTGTGAAGTATTCAGTATATCGGACGTTTGTACGTGGTGATGGAGATATTGAGCTGTATTGCGAGGTGCGTAAAGGTGGCAATTGATATAGGTTCATTAGCTGCTGAAATCAATCGTACCCTAGCAAACTACGCTCATGGTGTTGGTGAAAAAATGGAGAAAGTAGCTGAACAAGTTGCTAAAGAAGGCGCACAACAACTAAAAGCTCGTTCTCCTGTCGGTGTAAGACATCGTTACGCAAAAGGTTGGCGAGCGAAAAAAGTAGGTAAACAATGGGTCGTTCACAATACTGAATATCAACTCACGCATTTACTTGAAAAAGGACATGCAAAAGTTGGAGGAGGTCGTGTTCCGGCTAAAGTGCATATTACACCTGTAGAAGAAGAAATGATTGATGAATTTACTAAAGGCGTAGAGGAGGCGATAAGAGGATGACGCTATCAGAGCTTGCAATTAAATTAAAGGCGCTAGGTTATCCAGTCGCTTATTCGCATTTTAAATCAGCACAAGCGCCTCCCTTCATCTGCTACTTAGTTGTGGATGGTGACACATTCAGCGCTGACAATACAGTTTTATCTAAATCTACTTATGTAGATATTGAGTTGTATGTAGCCAACAAAGATTTGGCAGCAGAGAAAAAAATCGAAGAAATGTTAAAAGAAAACGAACTCCCTTGGAGCTATGATGAAATATTCATTAAAGACGAGGGAGTTTTTAAATGCACATTTTCAATTACTTTAATTAATTAGGGGGTCATTTTGATGACAGAAAATAAAGTACGTTTTGGATTAAAGAATGTCCATTATGCGGTAGCTACAGAAGATGTAGCTGGGAAATTAACATACGGAAAACCAGAAAGATACCCTGGTGCTGTTTCATTAAGCTTAGATCCACGAGGCGAAACATCAGAGTTCTATGCAGACGATCGTGTTTTTTATGCAACATCAGTAAATAACGGATATGAAGGCACATATGAAGCTGCAGAATTACCTTTGAAATTCCGTACAGATGTATTGGGAGATGAGTTAGACGAAAAGTCAGGTGTACTTACAGAAACAGCAAACGCAAAGCAGAAAACAATCGCTTTAATGTTCGAATTTGATGGCGATGTAAAGGCAACGCGTCATGTATTGTATAACGTTACTGTAAGCCGTCCAGGTACATCGGGCGAGACAAAAACAGAGTCTACAGAACCAACTACACAAGAATTATCATTCATTGCTGGTCCAACTGTTGAGGGTATTGTTAAACGTGCTACAACAGGAACAACAACAGCAGAAATTTATGATGGATGGTATACGAAGGTATTTGAACCTACAGAAGTACAAACACCTTAATAATGAATTGTGGAGGGCAAGTAGATGGAAAAAACATTAACTATTGATGATAAACCAGTTAAATTTAAATCAAGTGGTGCTGTACCAAAGCGCTACAAAATGCAATTCGGACGAGACTTTTTTAAAGACTTAATTGGCATGGGCATTGTAGATAAAGATTATAGTAATTTGCCAGAAAGTCAACAATTTGAGGCTATTCGAAAAATTGATTTCGATTTGTTTTACGATATCGCTTGGACTTTAGCTAAGACGGCAGATAATACAATTGATGATCCTTTAACTTGGCTAGACTCCTTTGAGACGTTCCCCATCGTGGATATTGTATCGGAACTACAGGACATTCTAGCAGCGACGATTTCATCTAAAAAAAACTAGATACCGATAAAGGAGGTACGTCTTCAGATGAACCAATATCAACTGAAACGTACCTTATTTTATGCCACGAATGTAGGTTGTCGCATGCCGATTTAGAAACAATGACTATAGGTATGGTGCTCGATTATATTGACGAATATCAAGAAATGAAAAATCCAAATAAAAAAGAAAAGAAAACAGTCCGTAAAGCTTCGCAAGCGGATTTCGACTTATTCTAGCGCTTGCCTTTGGCAGGTGTTTTTATTTGTTCAAAGGTAGGTGAAATGTATGGCAAATGGACGTATTAAAGGTATTACGATTGAATTGAATGGTGATACAACCGGGTTAACTGATGCGCTGAAAAATGTAAATAAAGAAACTAGTAAAGTTAGTAGTGAATTAAAGGCAGTCGAACGCGGTTTAAAATTCGACCCTTCCAGTACCGAATTATACGCACAAAAACAAGAGTTACTACAAAAGCAAGTACAAAACACATCACAAAAGTTAGATGCATTAAAACAAGCTCAATCAGAAGTGGATAAACAGTTTAAAAGTGGTGACATCGGAGCAGAACAGTACAGGGCATTTCGGCGTGAGTTAACAAATACCGAAGCACAACTTAAATCATATGGTCAACAAATGACTGTAACGGTAAACGAACAACAACGATTAGAAGTAGCGCAACAAAAACTACAGACTTTCTTTCAAGCGACTGGAACTGAATTAGCTCATTTCTCTGATTCGTTAGGATCCCGCTTAAGTGCTGATATTACTAAAGGTACTGCAAGTGTTGACCAGATTAATCGAGCTATTAACATGATGGGTAAACAAGCATTAGGTACATCGGCCGACGTTAGTAAGATGCACAACGCATTGCAAAATGTAAATGTCGGTGGGTTAAAACAAGTACAACAAGAACTAGGAGACGTTGCAAAAGCTGCAGATAAGGCAGGGGACGAGGTAAATGGTTTTGGTGATAATCTCCAAAATGTTGCTGCAGGATTAGCAGCGGGTGGAGGCATTGCAGGAGTTTTACACCAAGCATTAGATGTATCAAGTCTAAATACTAAAATTGATATTACTTTTGATGTGCCAGAGGAATCAAAGGCTTCTGTTAGAGATGCAGTTAAAAGTATCGAAGCATACGGTGTGGATGGCGAAGAAGCTCTAGAAGGTGTTAGACGACAATGGGCCTTGAACAAGGATGCTTCAGATGAAGCTAATTCAGCAATTGTCAAAGGTGCCGGAGTAGTAGCTAAAGCTTATTCTGGAATTGATTTTATTGAACTTGTGCAAGAAGTAAACGAGATTGGTGCTGCAATTGAAATCACAAACGAAGAAGCACTTGCGTTAACAAACGCTCTTTTAAAAGCAGGATTTCCACCTGAACAACTTGATACCATCTCTGAATATGCTACACAAATGAAAATGGTAGGTTTCAATGCAGCTGAGATACAATCAATTTTTGAAAGAGGCATTGAAACGAAAACTTGGAATATCGACAATCTTAACGATGGTGTTAAAGAAGCCAAAATTACAATGATGGAGTTCGGTTTAGAAGTCGATAAGTCAACAAGTGAATTATTAGCTAAAACAGACGTTAGCTCCAAGCAGTTTCAAGATTGGGGAAAAGCAGTTGCAAATGGTGGTGAAGAAGGCTCTAAAGCTATGGCGGAGGTTGCTACATTTATAGATGGTATTGGTGATTCAGCACTGAGAAACGAACTTGCTATAAAAGTTTTCGGGACCAAATGGGAAGATCAAGGTCAAAATATGATTTCGGTTTTCCAAGGTCTAGCTGATGCACAAGATAAAACAACCCAAAATCAAGAAGCAGTTAATACTGCCATCCAAAAAATGAATCAAGATCCAACTGTTCAAATGAGAAAGGCTTTTGCAGATTTACAAACAACATTGGCTCCGTTGCTAACTACTATTGCAAATTTTATTGCTCAAATTGCTAAATGGGTGTCAGATAATAAAGCTTTAACTGCAGCTATTGTGGGTATTGTCACTGTAATAGGTATCCTTGCAGGAGCATTTGCAGCATTAATGCCAGCGATAGGAGCATTAATAACTGCATGGCCGGCTATTGTTTCGGGATTTGGCGCTATTACAGGTCCTATTGGAATAGCAGTTTTAGCAATAGCGGCAATAGGAGCCGCGCTAGTAGCCTTATGGCAAAATAGCGAATCATTCAGAAATGGTGTCACATCTGTTTTCGAAGCTATAAAATCCGTTGCAGTCACTGTATTTGAAACAGTGGCTTCTTTTATTGGTGAAAAAATAGCTCAAATAAAGCAGTTTTGGGATGAAAATGGTACTCAGATATTACAAGCTGTAGAGAATGTTTTTAACGCGATTAAGGCAGTTATAGAGTTTGTTATGCCCGCAGTGAAATTTGTTATTGAAACTGTGTGGAACGCCATTAAACAGGTCATTGACGGTGCTTTAAATGTCATTATGGGTGCGATTAAAGTTTTTAGTGGTTTATTTACTGGCGACTTCTCTAAAATGTGGGAAGGCGTCAAACAGATATTTAGTGGAGCTATTGATTTAGTTGTTGGTTGGATGTCTTTATCGTTCTTCGGTGGGCTAAAAACGATACTTACTAACCTTGCAAAAACGGGTGTAAATCTTTTAAAAGGCATGTGGGATAATATTGCAGGATTCTTTACATCGATGGGTTCAAAAGTATCTTCTACAGCTTCAAGTTTCGTATCGTCAGTTATAAATTTCTTTAAAAATTTAGCTACCAATGCAGTTAACTCTGTAAAGAGTCTTTGGACTAATTCTGTTTCATTCTTTACGAACTTGGGGAACTCGGCAAAAAATATCATTTCTAATATGGTTTCATCAGTATTAAATTTTGTAAAAAATCTAGCTACTAATTTTGTGAATTCCGTCTCTAACATGAAAACCAATGTCGTTAATAAAATGAGCGAGATTAAGGACGGTATGATTGAAAAAATTAAATCATTGCCATCACAGTTTCTTCAAATCGGTAAAGATATTATAAACGGTCTAATAAAGGGTATATCAACTATGGCTGAAAATGCAATAGAGGCAATTACAGGCGTTGTGGATGGTGTAGTTAATAAAGCGAAAAGCCTATTAGGTATTCATTCTCCATCAAGGGTGTTCAAGCAAATCGGTCTATGGACTGGTGAAGGTATGGCTATTGGTTTAGATCAATCAAGTCCAAGGGTTAACAAGGCTATGTCAGATATCGGTGATGGTATTCTTGATGTTTCTAAAAAATATCAGGAAGAATACACGAATTTACTAGACGAATATAACAAGAAAAATGAAGATAAAAACGATAAGACCTTGGAAAAGATTTATAAAATCCGAAATAATGCTGCTAAGAAAAAACGTGCATTGACTAAACAGGAATTACAGGAAATCGCATTATTAGAAGCATCTTATCAAGATTCAAAAATGAAATCTGAAATTGATTTCCAAAAGAAATATAAGGCTTTAGTTGAGAAATCGGAAAAAGAATATCTGGAAGTTATCAAAAATCATATTGCTGATAAAAAGTCATTAGATGAATTGTCTTTATTAGACGAGGCAGCAATTTGGGAACAGTCTATTGAGTTATTTGCGGAAGGCTCGAAAGAACGTATACTTGCTCAAAAGGAATATCAAAAAGCTGTTGATGCCGTTAATAAAGAAATCCTTGATATTAACAAAGATTATCAATCTCAAATGCAAAAAATTAATGATGATTTGATTAAACAAGAAAATGATTTAACAAAAGCATATGAGGATGCATTCTCTAAACGTCAATCATCGTTAATGTCTTTTGCTGGATTGTTCGATGAGTTTAAGGTTGAAATTAAAAATACTGGTGCTGAATTACTTAGTAATTTACAGTCACAAGTAGATGGCTTTAAGTTATGGCAAGATGAATTTGCAAAACTATCTTCACGAAACATAGATGCTGACTTATTAGCGGAATTAAGCGATTTGGGTGTAAAAGCTTTACCAGAATTAATGGCCTTAAACCAGTTAACAGATGAACAATTAACTCAATACAGTGCCCTTTATCAAGAAAAATCAGCATTGGCAAGAGAACAAACCGAAAAAGAGTTAGCAGGAATGAAAGAAGATACGGACAAGCAAATCCTAGCACTACGTGAAACAGCAGCAAAACAACTTGATAAATTAAAAACGGAATGGAGCTTGAAAATTAAGGCACTTACAAGTACTACATCAAGTGAGTTGTCGTCACTACAACAAATTGGCGCAGATGCAGGACAAGGGCTACTAAACGGTTTAGCAAGCATGGAAGGACCGTTGATTTCAAAAGCCCAACAAATTGCTAATGCCATTTCAAGTACTATTCAACAAGCATTAGATATTCATAGTCCAAGTCGTGTAATGAAAGGCTTTGGGATCAATATTGGTCAAGGTTTAATAGTCGGCATGGACGAGATGATTAATAAAGTTTCCCAATCATCACAACGCCTATCAGATGCCGTAAGTAATGTACACGGATCACTTGCTAATAGTCGTGCCAAGTCACAGGCGAATGGAAGTTCAACTTCTTCTTCAACTACTACTATAGATAACAGTAAAACATTTGCTCCAGTGATTCATAATCATGGTGGAGTGAATGACAACAGCAGAGCATCGGAAAAAATGCTAAAACGATTAGCATTCGAATTAAATTATTAGGAGGTGGCGACTTGATTGTAAAAGCATTAAAGGCGACTAATCGTAATGGCGACTCGATTACTTTCGGTCGTCATTTTCGTTTAATTGAAGGGTTTGATTTAAGTAATTTAACAGCAGCCGTCAATTATTCGTCTTCCACAATGGATGGAGCTACTTATCAAAATACTCGTCTAGAAGTACGTGATTTTGATTTAGCATTTTTCATCTATAACGATTATCAAGATAAATGGTGGGTGGAAGAAAGACGAAGGGAATTATTCAAGGTTTTCAACCCAAAACAAAATCCTATCCGATTAGATTTTGAAACAAAAGGCGGAGAATCCTACTATGTAAATGCCAATTCAGAAGGTACGCCTAGCCTTCCACAAGGATTTGAGAACGACAATAGAGCATGGCAAAAAGGATTAATTCAATTTACTTGTGACGATCCTTTTATTTATTCAGCAACATCGACGGTTGAAGAAGTAGCATCTTGGATTCCGGCGTTTGAGTTTCCTCTAAACATTGTGGAGGGCGGTATTGAAATGGGCTACCGTAATCCATCTTTAATAAAGAATGTGCATAATGACGGTGATAACGAAACAGGAATGATTATAGAATTCAAAGCTTTAGCAAGCTTATCGAAACCGTCGCTGATAAATGTTAATACTTATGAGACTTTCAAACTCAATACAGATATGGTCGGCGGAGATGTTATAAGAGTCAATACAATGAAAGGTCAAAAGTCTGTCGTGTTGATCCGTAACAATGTTCAAACAAACATTTTTAATAAGGTTGATTTACTTTCTAAATTCTTGCAGTTAGCTCCAGGAGATAATCTTTTTCGCTATGATGCTGCATCAGGTATTGACAATTTAGAAGTCCGTATGGAATATCGAAATCGCTTTGTGGGAGTGTGACGCTATGCAAGATATTGAATTGTATATATACGATATTAATTTTAATCGTCTAGCTATAATCGATGTGTATGAAGAAGTTGAATTTCAGTCGAAATATTATGGTCACTCCACTTGCTTTTTAACTGTGGAGGGTAACAAAAGAAACGCTGAATTGTTACTCGTAAATGAAGATGAGCTAAAAAATGAATTACGAATCCTTGTACGTTCAGATGATCCAAACAGAGGTTATATCATTGAAACTGCACAATTTGAAGATACAGAAAAAACGGTTATTGAAGTTATTGGCTACTCACTTAGTATCATGACAAGTTGGCGGTGGATTGTAGGTCAGCAACGTTTCAATGGGAAAATAGAAGATGTGCTAAAAGGCTTTGTTAAAAATAATTGTATTAATCCAAATAGCCCTTCTCGCATCATTCCAAATCTAGTACTTGGTGTGAATGATGGAATAAACATTTTAGCAGATGAATCATACACTCATAAGGAATTAGATATAGCCCTTTGGGAGATGTGTGAAAAGAATGGGGTTTCATTTGAAGTTTTAATGAACAACGAAGCGAAGAAATATGTATATAGCACATATAAAGGTGTTGATCGTAGTTCTGAGCAACAAGCCAATCCTCATGTCATATTTGCTAAGGAGTTTGAAAATGTCATTTCTCAGTCCTATACCGATGATAAAAGTAATTATAAATCGACTGCTTTTGTAGCTGGTGAAGGTGAAGACATCGACCGAACAATTATAGAAGTTGGAGAGACTTTCAGCGGATTTAACCGCAGGGAAGTCTTTTTTGATGCTCGTGATTTGCAAAGTGAATATAAAGAAGGCGATACAACTGTAACCATTCCGCAGAGTGAATATATAGACTTGCTAAAAGAACGAGGAAACAACCGTAAACAAGATTATCAACGTATTAGAACATTTGAAAGTGAAGCGAACCTTTACTCTCAATTCAAGCTTAACGTTGATTATTTTCTTGGTGATATCGTAACAAACCGAAATGATGAATTAGGTATTGTAATGCATCAACGAATTGTAGGAGTGAAAGAAGTATTTAATCGTGAAGGATATACATTGAATCTAGAGTACGGGACAGCAATTCCAACACTACTAGACAAGATAAAGAGGGAGGTAAAATAGTGGCTATTACAAGTGGGTTATTTAATAGTGTTAATGGTGATCGGAGATATGATGCGAAATGGTTTGCGCAATATTTTGCTACGTTCATTGGTAATGGTGTATTCCCTAATCCATCTACAGGATTACAAGTAACCGCAAATTCAAACATGACCATATCAGTGAAGGCAGGTAAAGGCTGGATTGATGGATACTTTGTAATCAATGATGGGGATTATGTGTTGCGACATGACAATGCAGATGGTGTATTAAAGCGCATTGACCGTGTAGTGATGCGTTTAAATTATGTTAAACGACAAATAGAGGTTTTGATAAAGAAAGGAGCATTTGCAACTAGCCCTGTAGCTCCTTCATTACAAAGAGATACTGACGCATATGAGTTAGCATTAGCAGATGTATTAATCAACAATGGTGCTACTCAAATAACGCAGGCTAACATTACTGACCAAAGGCTAAATACCTCTCTTTGTGGTATTGTACACGGAACAGTAAATCAAGTAGATACGACTACAATCTACAATCAGTATCAAACTTGGTATAAAGAAACTACGACTAATGCTACTAACCAAATGACGGCGTGGCAGATGCAGACTGAAAAAGACTTTATGGATTGGTTCAATTCCATTCAAGATATCTTGAATGAGAATGTTGCGGCTAACTTAGCAAGTCGAATCACTGTACTTGAAGGTCAATCGGTTCAACAAACGGTGGACTTAAAAGCGCATGTGGATGATGTTGATCGTCATAACAACTATGGCGTAGCAACCGGAACCAATGCATTAGTTGTAACGCTAACTCCTGCACCAAAAACATTAAAAGCAGGTTTTTCAGTACGGTTCAAAAACACTACAGCTAATACTGGTCCTATGACACTAAACGTAAACGGTTTGGGAGTTAAAGCTATTAAACGTAATGGTAATACCGATGTACTAGCTGGAGAGATGAAAGCTGGGGGAGTTTATACAGTATGTTACGATGGAACGGCTTTTATATTACAGGGTGAAGGGGGGTTTAATTTAGGTGACAAAATACCCAACTCTAAAGTAACTGCAGGTTATAGATCACAATGGACCGCGACACCAGTAAGTTATGGAGGGGCTTTTCCAACAGGAGTTGATAAAGACGGAAATGTTTACATGGTTACTAATCCAGACTCACGTGATGGTAACGTTAGTACTTTAGCAAAATATTCACCAACTGGATCATTGATAAAGAAAATAACAATATCTGACCCTAATAGGGCCGTGCCTAGTGGCGTGACTGTTAATGGCGATTTTCTTGCTTTCTATGGATCTACTAACATTTTTTTATATAATTTGGACTTAACGCTACTTTACACTATATATATGGGTAATAGAAATAGTGGTCAAGGTAACAGAGTAGCCATTACGAATACAGGAGACATATATATTGGAGTTCGCGTATATCAAGAAGTTGGTGGAGATAAAAACGAAGTACGAAAATATAATCGATATGGCAGTTTATTATGGACGAAACAATTAGATCGCGCGGATATTGAAGATATACGTCTTCTATCAGATGGTAATATAGTGATTGCTACTGGCTATGGCGGTTATAACGTAACCAAAATATCAGCAAGTGATGGCGCGACTCTATGGACTGTAGCATTATATACAATGCATACACCAGGAGGCGTATACGTATCAAATGTTAGGAATGTTGTAGAAACATCTGATGGAAATATAATAGTATCATATAGCGGTGGTAATGCCAATTATACTCCTAGTAGAGACGAATCTATGGTACGTATTATCTCTCCGTCTGGTAGTGTATCAGGCGGTTATATAACTCTTAATAATATGATAGGTCCGCAATATACCTACGCAGTGTATTTATGCACTGATGGAAATGGCGGTGTATACTTTGCAACAAGTGGTGATTTTTATTGGCGCCAAACAATAAATAACGACATGGCGAATATCAACTATAATATAATCGGTAGACTTAACAAAAATTTATCGATAGTATGGAATCAGATTTACTCGCAAGGTTGGAGCGTATATGGTGATCGTATTTGGGCATTAACCTATGATCCATTATTTGATAGCGTAATCATGTCACAAGGTCAAGGAACATGGTCGTATGGGGTTATAAGAAAATGGGATTGGTATGTATCCCTAAAATAAGGAGGATTTTTAAATGATTTTATTATGGGCACAAGAAGTATCAGAAGGTAAAGCAACGGTGGTAGGGGTTAACTATATCCCATTCGACCCACAGTACGGAATTAAAGATGACAAGGGTAATCCTATGTCGAAAGAAGCAATTGAAAAAATGGGTGGGGTATTTGTCGAATCTGTAATTCAGCCAGAACCTAACGGTAAGATGGCGATTCATTTCGTCAACCCACAAACTGGTGGACAGTGGTACGAATATGAAGAAATGCCTAAGACGGAAATGGAAATACTAAAAGAAGAGCTAGCTTTCGTAAAAGCAGAAAATAAAGATTTAAAATTAGCTTTAGCTGAATCAGTAGAGGCACAACAAGAAACAAACTCAACTCTACTCGAATTTATGGAAGCTTCATTATTAGCATAAATATAAAAGAAATGAGGAATGTAAAATGGCAATTGCACAAGTATTAGTAAAACAATATGGGGTATGTGTATATCAAGATGGGACACGTACTTTAGCATCTGTAAATAATGCATACGTTGAGCCAGTTAAAGAATACGTAGCACAAAACTACAACTTATCAGTGATTGATAAAGCTTTAGAAAAAGGATTTATTACCGAGGAAGATTATCGAGAAACAATCGCATACACAGCAAATTAACAAACGCAGCATAAGCTAGCGTTATTTTTATTGTCTGAATTAGAAGGTAAACATTCCCTTTTGTCGAAATAAATAAGGTGAAAGGGGATGTTATTAATGGTAGAAGTGACTTTTAGTGATTTACGAACACGTAGAGATCATAGACTAATTTGTGAGGGAAAGTTTGATGAGGATATGTCAGAGGAAGAAATCACAAAAATCTACAAACCTTTAGTTATCGATTTTTTGGGACATATGAACTTTAAAATTAATAGTGTAGGCAAAATTTGATACTTAGCCTTCCACATTATCTGTGGAGGGCTTTTATTATGCACTGTAAGAGCAATCGAGATGGGCAACCGTACATGTTACTGACTTTCGATCGCTCTCACAGCGTTTTTATAGGAGGTGTTAATCTGGAGTATTTAGAAATAGCACATTTATATTTATTCGGCGGTGTTAAATTTGTTGAATTGTTATTAATCCTAATGGCATTGGACATTTTAACAGGTATCTTTAAGGCAGTTAAAAATGAGAATTTATGGAGTCGTAAATCACTATTTGGATATGCGCGTAAAATTTTAGTTTTAATTGTAATCATTACAGCTAATATAATCGATCAAGTACTGTCGTTAAATGGGACGTTAACATTTGCAACAGTGCTTTTTTATATTGCGAATGAAGCTTTAAGCATTATTGAAAATATGGCTCAGCTCGGAGTATTAGTACCTCAACAGTTAGCGGAAAAGTTAAAAGTAATCGAGAATCAGTCGGAAGAACGCTTCTCCAATGAAGTACTAAATGAACTGGTAGGAAAAAACGTTGATAAAGAATTGAAAGTGAAAAAGGAAAGTGATAGAAAATGAGTTACGTATTTAAACAAAACTTATTACCTGCGAGCAAGTATCTGATTAAGTCACCTTACAATATGACACCTCAATATATCACGGTGCACAATACAGCAAATGATGCTTCTGCTGAAAATGAAATCAGGTACATGCTAACTAACGATAACCAAGTATCGTACCACGTTGCAGTAGACGATAAAGAAGCTATTCAAGTTATACCTTTTAATCGCAATGCTTGGCATTGTGGAGACGGACAAGGTAATGGAAATAGGCAAAGTATCGGTATTGAAATTTGTTACAGCAAATCGGGAGGTTCTCGCTATGTAGCCGCAGAAGAAAACGCGGTGCAATACATTGCTAAACTATTAAAACAGTACGGATGGGGCATCGAGAGAGTAAGAAAGCATCAGGATTGGAACGGAAAATACTGTCCACATCGAATTTTAGAGGAATGTCGTTGGAATAGCTTCTTGAAACATATTGAAGATGCAATGAATAACAAAAATGAAGCGACTAAAAAGGATGATGATAAAATGCAATTCACAAACGAGACAACTAAAGCTGCAGTACGTGACTACATTAAACAGGCAGCAGATAAAAAGCTGATTGATAAAATGTGGTTAGATAAATTCGACAATGGAACAATGACTACAGGTGATTATGAAGGTTTGAAACTTATCATTGCACAGCGTAGTTAGTAATAGCAAAGCCTGAGTACTCAATTAATTTTGAGCCTGGGCTTTTTTGTTTCCAAAAACTTTCCCTTGCCAAAATACAAACATCTGTTCTAAAATAAAACAAACAAACGTTCTTGTTATGAGGAGTGAAGAGGATGAAAGAGCAACTGATTAAAGCGATGCAGTGTAATCAATTTTTAAATATGATGTACATGGCTAAAGACGGTAATGTATCAAAAAGGCGTATCAAAGTCATTAAAATCGTTGGAGATTCGTTTCAAGCTTACTGCTTCACTAGACAGGCAAAACGTACATTTACGATTGATAGTGTATTGGCAGTTGTTCCAGTCTTCCACAAGGAGCGAAAGGTTGTAGGATAAGTTTTGAACAAAGGCGACTACTTCATAAATACGTGGTTTATGATATGGCTGTTCAATCACTACAACGTGATTATAAAGTTATCGAAAACTTAAAAATGAGTAAAGTGTACTTGCCAATCCTTGATAAGCTTTTAGATGATATATCTCAAGAGTGTTACAATGCTAAAAGGTTGTTGGCCAAGGATAAAATCAAAGTGGTAAAGTGGATAAAGACTGATGAATATTTTAGTGACCTCGTAGTTGCAACAGCCGGTGAGGACCTAGTGCTGACTTATGCTAACATGGCATTGAAAACACAGGTTGAAAAATTATTATTAAGCCATCAAAGTAAATAACCAGGCACTGATTAGTAGAGTGCCTATTTTTTATGCAATGAAAAAAGCCACTCATTTGAGTGACTAATTTTTTAATGCTGGATTTTGTTTAAAGCCAGAAGCAATTGCTTCTATATCTAACGACTTGTAATTATCCCAATTAACTTTTTTGAATGTTTCTCCATCAATCATAATTGCTAATACTTCATCCATTTTCTTATTTCCGTATTGATCCGTTAAAGGAGCATGCCATTTAATCGTTGCTGCAGTAACCTTATTTATTTTTGATAGGCCTGCAAATATTTCAGCAGAATCCTTTAACATTAAGCTTTTCGAACCTTCATGAGCTTTTTCATCTTTAATAATAATTGATACAATGCCATTGTTTTGAGATATTTCAAAATCATCTTTTGTTACTGATTTAATTACGTCTTCCACAGGACTCTTTTTAGTCTCCGCGTCCACAGTTTTCTCTTTAGCCCCTGATTGTTCACTAGCCGGAGTTTCTTCTTTTGGTGCAGCTTCTTTTTCCTCTCCGCATGCCGCAAGTAATAGTGCTGATAACGCTCCAACATAAAATAGTTTTTTCATTTAAAAAATCCTCCCTCTATATTTCCATTTTAGGAAATTGAGAGGTGAAAGTACATATAAAAAACAGATAACTTAAATTCTAAATATTAGCATTAGTAATCATGGTAGGAGCATGTTTCTTTTTCATGCTTGGAAATTCTGAAAAAGCTAGGACAACAATAATGAATGCAGGACTTGGTTATGTATTAATTCAAATGTCTCCGTTATTTCTTGAGATACTTAGTACGATTGGTAAGGCTATTTAAAAAATATGGTAAATGTTACCCTAAAATACGTTATTATTATTATAGCTTTAACTAAAATGTTGTAAGGAGTGATTTGAATGAATAGGAAAGTTGTACTGTATAATTCTGATAACACTGTTGTAATGACTTTTGCTAACAAAGGAGATGCACAGAGGTATTGTGAAAGTAATAATATCTGTAATAAAGATTGGGTTTCTAGAAGTCTTGAAAGTGGAGAAAAATTTTATGATCCTTCAACAAGAAAATCAAGTAGTCGAAAAGGCTATGAAGGTTATGGTATGTATGTTAAATGGGCTGAAATATAATTTAATTTTATTGATTCCATGATTATAAGGGGTGGATTATATGAAAGTTGAAAAAGAAGAAGCTATTGCAGGTGCAGCGGGAGCTGGGATTGGAGTTGTAGGTGTTGGAGTCGGAGTTATGGGAGCAAATGCAGCAGCTATGACAAGTGGTCTAGCTACTGCGGGTGCTGTCGTTGGGGGAGGAATGGCTTTAGGAATTGTAGCTGTGGCAGCTGCTCCATTAGTTCTGGGAGCGACTGGTTTTGCAGCAGTAAAGGGATTTAAAAAATATAAAGCTAAAAAATAATAAATGGATAAAGACCACTCCTTGACGAGTGGTTTTTAGTTTTTAGATCTGGAATATAAATCATTTTATTATGTAGATATAAGGACATAAATAAAGTTATCTCTAATAGTCTTTATTCCTTATTCAGGACATATATGGTAACTTTGGTATGTACATATATGAAAAAAGGAAGAGGTATGAAATGTTACATAAGAAATCATCTAACAAAAATTTAATGATTAAAGCACTAGCTGCAAGTGTTATAACAGCTGCTGTCGTTATTCCAGTTGCAAATGAAAAAGTTCAAGCAGCACCAGTAACAAAAACTACTTTTAAAGATGTACCTAGATCCCATTGGGCATATGAGTCCATTAAACAGGTCGCTGAAAAAGGACTAGTAACAGGATATGATGACGGTACATACAAACCTTCAGCACAAGTTACTCGCGCTGAGTTTGCGACTTTCTTATCTAGGGTGTTCGATAGCAAAGATCGCACTAATGCGAAATTTACAGATGTAGGTTCACATTGGGCAAGTGATGCCATTCAAGAAGGATTAGCGGTTGGATTTATTCAAGCAAGTGATTTTACTAACAATAAATTTGAGCCAAACAAACCAATGACGCGTGGTGAAATGTCACGTTGGCTTGCAAATGGTCTAGCACATGTAAACGCTGATTATGGCAAAGCGATTGAAGAAATGGCGAATTCAAACCTTACTTTAATTCCGATTCCTGAATTTTATAAGGGTGGAGTAAACAAAAAAGATTTACCTTATATCGGGATAGCACTAGGTACTGGATTACTTTCAGGTTATGAGGATTTCACCTTTAAGCCAAATGGCAATACAACTCGTGCCGAGGTAGCAACGATCCTTATCCGCTTCATGGAGACAATGAAGAAAGCTCCATCTGATTTCATAGGGTTACAGGAACTTCGTGAGGTTGCTAATACAGGGACGAATATTTTGACACTCACAAATTATGAAAAAGGACGAGGTGCTTCGGGAGAAGTAATAGGTGGTTTCGAGGATGTGCTAGGGAAACCGTATATGTTGGGCAACAAACGTGCTGTTAACACGATAGAACGTGCCATTTTCGTGGACACAAGAGGTACACAAGCAAAAGGTGTCTATAAGGATATGTTTTTTTATACAAATCCAAAACCGAACTTAGATGGTGAAATATTAAATAAAAATTTATATCATATATATTACGAATACACAACAACACCTAGTCAAAATACCACTTTATCTAGTATGTATAATGGTTCTATAATGGGGCAAGCAGGTTTTCAAATTGTTAATTCAGTAAAAGCGGAACAATTTGGTATCATGACACCTCCAACGAAATATGAATCGTACTATAAGGAAGTGGAAAAGGGCGTATTCAAAAAAATAACAAACGATTTCTTCACAAAAGGGAAGACTGTCCGTTATTGGGCTGTAGAAATTAAATCTGGAAGTCGAGATGATAATCCAACATCATTTTACGATATAATAAGTGGAATGACTGATGATGGTAGTCGATACTTTTATGAAATTTTAAAATAAAAAGTGTATTTAAACATCTAGAATTAATTTACATCTAGAACAAAGATAATACAGTTAGTAAAGTTTATATAGCTGTAAAATCATAAAGAAAAACTAAAAGACCACTCCGTGATGGGTGGTCTTATTTGTGTTTGTAATTGGCTGTACGCCTTTCTATAACTGCTTGGGATGATAACAATTATAATAGAAGGAAATACACTTTTTATGAACTTGTACTTTTATAACAGGTGCAACCGGCTCTGGTAAATCAACTTCTTTATATTCTCTTATCCATTATTGTTCGACTGAGCTAAATCGACATGTCATTTCCTTAGAGGATCCTGTGGAAAATAATCAGGCTAACCTTTTGCAGATTCAAGTAAACGAACGAGCTGGCGTTACATACGCTACAGGCTTAAAGGCTATTTTACGCCACTCACCTGACGTTATTATGATTGGTGAAATACGTGATAAAGAGACTGCAAAAATTGCAATCGAGGCATCTTTAACAGGTCATTTAGTGTTAACAAGTATTCATGCGAAAGATTCGGTAAACTGCCTATATCGATTTATCGACTTAGGTATTCCAGTAGAAGAACTTCGTCAAACTGTAGTAGGCATTGTTGCTCAAACACTTTTCCAATCACCAACAGTCCAGGAAGAACGCAGTGCATTGTTTGAAATATTAAGCGATGTTCATCTTCAAATGGCCATCAATGCAATTATGGAAAAAACAAACTTTGAGCTACCCCATAATTTAACTCTTGCAGGTCAAAAAGAATTGATAGAGAGTCAGATCTATGCGAATACAAAAGTGTATTGAAAGAATTCGATTAGATTACAAGAAGGCAACAATATGGCGAGTAAAGGAGCAAGCTCATTTTTTTAGTCGTTTAAGCGTGTTAATGCAGGAAGGTTATTTATTCTCACAAGCTATTTCTATTCTATTACCTCATCATATTGAAGCGCATGAAGAGGTGCAAAAGCTAGTCAATGAAAAGCTGAGACAAGGTGTCGGTGTTTCAGGAGTTTTTGAAGCATTACAAATTCCAAAGCAGCATTTAGTAGCTATTACAATTGCTGAAAACAATGGGCATATGATCGAGACGTTAAAAGGTGTGGCAAAGCAAATGGCCTTAAGTGAATCGACGAAGAAAAAATTAATGAAGCTACTCTTATATCCAGTAGTACTCATTATATTTTTGATGCTGTTGTTTTTAGTGTTTCGCACCATATTTTTTCCTAATATAGAAAAAATGGTGACAAGTCGAACTGCTGGCACAGAGGAGACAAGCATTGCTTTGTCAAAAGTATTATTGCATTTTCCAGATGCTTTAATTGTCGTAAGCATAGCAGTAATTTGTAGTATTTTGATTTTTCACCTTTATCTCAAACGACGTCCGATTACTCACCGGCTAAATATTATCCTAAAAACGCCATTAATTCGGATTTATATACGAATGTCTTTGACGAGACAATTTGCCGCTTATTTAGGAAGTCTACTCCAAAGTGGATTTTCTTTACAGGCGAGTTTACAAATTTTAGAGGAACAGCGACTCCAACCTTTCCTACAATATATGGCAAGATGTATAAAGGAGCGTGTTGTTTTTGGTGATACGCTAACACAAGCTGTTCATTTGATGACAGTTTGGCAGAAGGATTTCTCGACATTTGTTGAACATGGCGAGAAAAGTGGCTATTTAGGAAAAGAGCTGGTACTATACAGCGAATTATTGACTGAAAAGCAAGAGCAACTATTGTATAAAATCCTTGCTTTTGTGCAACCAACCTTTTTTATCATTATTGCAATGTGCATAGTTGCCGCATATGTAAGTTTATTATTGCCGATTTATCATATGATTGAACTAGTATAGGAGGATAATAATGAAACGGATAAAGCAGCAATCTGGTTTTACATTGATCGAAATGCTTATAGTTCTGCTAATTATTTCTATATTAATATTAATAACAATCCCAAATGTTACGAAACATTTTGCCACCGTCGATGAGAAGGGGTGTAAAGCGTATATTTCCATGGTACAGGGGCAGGTTGAGGCATATCGAGTAGATTTTATGGAATATCCAACAATTGAAAATTTGGTAGCAAAAGGTTATCTGAAAAAGAATGAAACTACCTGTCCTAATAAAGAAGAGATTATGATCACTAATGATGGCGAGGTACGATTGGCGAAGACCTCTTCTGATACTAGTTCTGGTAGCTGATGGATGCTGTAAAAAGTGAGCGGGGTTATACGTTTGTCGAAATGCTCTTTGTATTGTTCATCGCTATATGTTTGTCAACGATTGTCGTAAAGTATTCGTTAAAAGCAGCTGAAACTAGAGAACTTGAGCAGTTTTTTACACAAATTCAATTAGATATTCAATATATCCAAACTTATAGTATGCAACAAGGGGAATATATCTCGATGAAATTTGAGAGCTCATCAAAGAGATACATCATTAAAAAGGATATTTTTACAGAATTATTTGAACGACCTTTTCCGAAAGGGGTTGAGCTAATACCTACTTCAAGTTCAATTTATACGATTATATACAATTTCAATGGAAACGTCATGACTCCAGGGACTGTTTATTTTAAAACGCCTCAAGGCACTAAAAAGATTGTGATTACGTTAGGACGAGGGAGGTCGAGAGTTGAATGAATCCGGTTATTCATTTGTAGAAACAATTTTATCAGTAGTTATTGTTATGTTATTATGCACGACATTAATACCGATCAGCTACACGATGAAATCGACTCTTTATAACAAGAAGTTAGAAGTCATCGCAGCTGAAACTGCCTATGAAGGCTTAAAGCGTTTTCGCTATTTACAGCAAAAGGAAGGCACTAAAACCATTGAAAATGTAGATTATCAATGGTCTATGAATGGACATGGGATATGTGTAAGTTTTCTAAATACGCGAGAATTACGTAAAAAATGTATACAACTGACAGGTGTAGTAGATGAATGAGAGAGGTTATACTTTATTAGAAGGATTGTTTCAATTAGTTGTTTTTGTGCTTATTGCGCATCTTGTTGTGTTCATAATGCTTTGGTTTGCAGAAATGAAAATAACGATACTATCTGATGAACAATCAAAGTGGGAGCTTTTTGTTTATGATTTGAATTTGTATTTAAAGGATATTTCATCATTAACGATTCGACAAGATCAAAAGAGAATAACATTCCAGGAAGCAGATAAAATTCATAATATCGATTGTTATAGCAATTTAATCCGTGATCAAGTAAATGGTGGTCATGTACCAATGCTAATTGGTATTAATAAATGTCAGTTCCAATATGAAAAAGATATGTTAACAATAGCTGTTGAACTTCCGAGTGGTATCAAAAAGGAGCGAACTTTCTATGTTCCAGTTATTGAAAAATGACAGAGGGGCTATTTTTTTAATCGCAATTGCATTATTATTTTTTGTAACTACTTTTGTTCTTACGTATTGTACGTCTTATGAGATTCAGTTTCGAACATATGATGACCTAGAAAAGCTGAATATTCGAGCTACGATAAATTTATTAGGACAAATTTTGTCAGACAGTGTAGAATCGTAGTTATAAGAAGGTGATTCGAATGCGAAAAATATATTTAGTTGGTTTTATGGGCTCCGGCAAAAGTGCGTTAGGAAGACGTTTAAGCTATTTATTAAAGATGCCATATTATGATATGGATCATGAGATTGTTCGGCAGCAGGGAATGACAATTCCACAGATATTTGAAAAATACGGGGAAGCACGTTTTCGAGAAATAGAAACAGAATTTTTGGAAAAATTCAGAGACGAAGCTTGTATTATTTCAACAGGTGGTGGAGTTGCAATCAATGCTGAAAATCGAAAAATAATGAGACGCAGTGGGCTCGTGTTTTTTTTAGATGCGACATTCGAAGATATATACAAACGAATACAGCATGATCCGAACAGACCAATTGTACAGAGTTCAACGAAAGAGGAGTTAGAGAAGCTGTATCATTACAGAAGAAGATTCTATCGTGAGACAGGACATATACAAGTGTTAACAGAGGGCCGAACACTCCGCCATATTCTTGAGTATTTAGTATTCCAAGTTAAAAGGTTAAAAGGCGAACGATGATTGATATAATATAAAACAACGTTCGTGTTTTAATATAAAATAAAAAATGATTGCCTTTTCAATGCATTTAATGTTAGGATATAGACAAATAAGTAACTAAATGTTCATTGAATACTAAATAGTACCAAGATGATAATCTTGGGCGGATGATTGTGCGGGGAGAGCACGTGTAGACGTCACCGAAGGAGCAAATAACAAAATGTTATGAATCTCTCAGGTAAAAGGACTCGTACAAGACGCAACTCTGGAGAGTGCTGTAGTACTACAGCCACCAAAGGGGAAAGCCGGCTGATTGGCACTGTAGTAATGCGAGCCAGTCTGGTGTAACTTTCAGGTTTAAGGACAGAGAATCCCGAAAAGGGGTTCGTCTGTCTTTTTTTATGTCTAAAAATGTTTTGCCTAATGTTGTTAGTTCTCATTCCTTATTTGAATGAACAAACGGGGGAAGCATGATTGTACTAATAAAAAGCAGGCGAACTACTACCAGTAAAAAATGTAACTAACAATAAGGGGGCAAAAATAATGACGAGTGAATTAAAACGTACACCTCTATTTGAAGAATATGCAAAGTATGGTGGTAAAACAATCGACTTCGGTGGATGGGAATTACCAGTGCAGTTTTCTTCTATTAAAGAAGAGCATGATGCAGTACGTAATCGTGCTGGCTTATTTGATGTATCACATATGGGTGAAATTTTAGTAACTGGACCTAATTCACTAGATTTTTTACAAAATCTTTTGACAAATGATATTTCAAAAATTGCAGTTGGTCAAGCGCAATATAATGCAATGTGCTATGAAGATGGTGGAGTTGTCGATGATTTATTAACGTATAAATTAGCAGACAATCATTATTTATTGTGCGTAAATGCGGCAAATATTGAAAAAGATTATGATTGGATGATGGAAAAC
>Ga0209025_1000845_pt1 | contig 48480 bp, 42 predicted proteins | sample AraplaMF_Col_mLB_FD_184256 | JGI IMG/M metagenome (GOLD analysis project Ga0209025, IMG submission 184256) | Arabidopsis root microbial communities from the University of North Carolina, USA - plate scrape MF_Col_mLB (SPAdes) (version 2) | ecosystem: Host-associated > Plants > Roots > Endosphere... | reverse complement strand
CTAATAAAGCTATAGGGTTGTCTGTTTCAGCTTTAGGAGCCTCTCTTCAAAGTACTGCCGTGAAGGCTGGTCAGTCTAATAAAGCTATAGGGTTGTCTGTTTCAGCTTTGGATCTTTCAGATACCTTTAGTGCTATTAATAAAATAGGAGCCTCTCTTCAAAGTACTGCCATGAAGGCTGGTCAGTATAATAAAGCTATAGGGTTGTCTGTTTCAGCTTTAGGAGCCTCTCTTCAAAGTACTTCAATGGGTAATTTCAAACATTTTGGGGCAAATACCAAACACTTTTTTGATGTTCAAGAATTAGTTTCTAGACAACTCCAAGACATTGAAGAAGTCTATGAGGAATATAGAGATCCTAATTCAGCCTTAGTCAAAGAAGATGAAACTTCTTATTCAGTCAATAACAATCAATCTCTGACTGAGGAAGATGTTAAGAGAATTTTTAATGACATGCAAAGTCAGCAAAATGAAAAAAAATCTCCATTTAAAGACTTTGTAAGAGATATTTTAGTATCTTATGGTACTGATGCTTTAAAATCTTTAGTAGATTTCGTTTTATTGCCTTTAGTCTACATGGCAATTAAATACCTTATAGAAAATCACTACGAAATTATCAACGCTATCCAAAACGCTGTTGATAATGGTATTTATGTTATAGGCTACATCTCAGCAAAAAAATATATCAAAGAACAGGGATTAACTTCTTATGAAAATGTAAACAGAATCGGTATTCTAAGAGTATCCTCAAAAGTTCGATTAAGTTACTCAAGACATTCCGCTTTCAGCTCTAATGTAAATATATCTAAAGATACATTAGTAAATATTATAGAAAAAAGAAGAAATTGGATTAAAGTGGAAGCACAAATAGGAGAGCAAATTATTGAAGGTTGGGTTGAAGAATCCAAAGTTATCAAGTTCAAAAAAGAAAACTAAAAAAAACACACGCATAATAATCTATATGCGTGTTTCTTCCTATATAATTGATGCCCTCTGTAACCATCTATTGATGTAGAATGTCTCTTTCATATTGTTCCCTAGCTTCGTAATCCTCAACAAGCTGATTCCAATGTTCCCTAGCTTCTTTATGATTTCTTCTTACAGGGATTCCAAAGGGTATCATTCGAAGCTCAACTTTGATTGGATTTTCCTTAAAAATGCTGTTGAACTCTTGAATTTCATCGTCATAGTTAGGCATAGCAAAGAAATATTCAAGCTCATAATCAGTGACAACTACCTTTTGCAAAAACTGTAGCTTTTCTTCAATATTAAAACTCTGATTCTTCCTCACCTGTTGGATAAGGTCTTTTTTCTTCTCTACTTTCTGCTTTAACCTTTGAACCTTTTCAACATTAATAGCTTCATATTGAATTTCTAATACTTCAAGTTCCTGTATAGCTACATCATATTTCTTTTCAAAACCTTTAACTAACCTGTTGTTACCTTTCTTTTTGTACTCTTGTATAGAATCTAATAGGTTGTCACAGGCATCATGTAATTGGTCAATCTGCTCCTGTAGCTGTTTTCTAGTTCCATCTACACGAACAAGCTCTGTCGCTAAACTATTCTTCAGCTCCTTATATTGAGATTGCTCTTTCATAGTGTCCGCTAAGAAATTGATATTGATTTCCTCTAAACCCTTGTTCAAATTATTTAAAGCGACACCTCTACAACCACAGCTAGCTTGCTTCAATCTACTATTACACATATAGTTGATTTTCTTTTTCTTACCACTTCCTGTAGTTGTATGCTTCTTAAATCCTTTACCACATACACCACACTTAATCTTCTGAAAGTAAATATCATTATAAGAAACTTTCCTACCTCGCTTTTTTATAATAGTATTAACCCTACTTAAACGAACCTTTTGTGCTTCTTCATACTGCTTATCTGAAATAATACGAGGAACTGCATTAGGGATAATAATGAACTCACTTTCATCTCTACGCTTTCGTTCAGTTGATGTTACATCATCTTTATACGTTTGATGTACAACCGCTGTTCCTGTATATATACGATTCTTGATGATGCGTGTAATTTTATCACTTGACCAAAGATGATTTCTTTGAGTAGGTATTTTCTTTTCATTTAATTCCTTAGAGAGAATCATTCCACCTTTTTCAGCATAACTGTCGAAAATGTACGCTACAATTTCAGCCTGTTCAGGAACTTTTACAATTTCCCTTTGTTTATCCCATGTAAAGCCATAAGGAAGCCTAGCGGGTCTATATCTATGTTTTCTAGCATTATGTTCCTTAGTAAACTTTATCTTTTCACTTAAATCTTGAGAATATCCTTCTGCAACACTGAACAAGATAGTTAGCATTAACTTCCAATTCTTATCTTCTGTAGAAACTCCCCCGTGTTCAAATCTAATGTAAACCCCTAAAGCTCTAAGCTGCTTAGCTGTTGACATACCTATTTCTTCATTACGAGCATAACGGGAAACATCTTTAGTGATAATGTAGTCAAATTCAGGCTCTCTGTCTGATGTATGAAAAATGTCGCTATCTTTAACTCGCTCATCAAAATCCAATCCTGCTCGGTACATCATTTCAATGAATTTCTCACGTCTAGCATTAGTGCCACTGAAACCTTCATCTGCAAAGATTTCAACAAGTTCGAAGTTATGTTTTGCACAATACTCCTCATAAACTTCTCTCTGCATAGCTAAGGACAATTTTTGTTCATCTTTATCTGTTGAAACCCTTGTATAAACTACCGCTCTTTTTCTTGTCATATCGCTTCGATTCCTTTCAAGTGGGGTGTAGATGTACTAGGTCTTATGTATTTCCACTCATCAATTAGTTAAATATCGGAAATAACAGGGGGTATACGTATCTTTAGTAGACTGTCGCCCCAAAACATTCCAAATGGCTTTCTGTGACGCTTCAACCTTCACACGACGAATGTATCAACTTTATCTCTAGGAGCGAGCCACGAAGCCACGAAGCCCCTCTAACAAGACTCTATCACTCTGTGTCACACTCAAAATAAAACGATGATTTTACACGTCAACTCGTAAAAATCGAGTGTGTCATAAAGCCCTATAAATCAAGGTTTTCGTCTGAATATACATGAACGTCACCTTTTGAAAAACAAATAAAGTTGTTATATTTCTTTTGCTTTTCTCTTTCTAGCTTCACGCTTTAAGGTACTCATGCTAATCCCCGTGATTTCTTCTACCTGCGAGAATGAATGTGTTTCTTTCAGCTTCATAGCATGATCAAGCTGTGCCTTTGTATATGTAGGCTTGCGCCCTTCACGATAACTTGGATTTTGTTTTGCTATCGCTTTCCCCTCTTGTGTGCGTTCCACAATCATGTCACGCTCGAACTCTGCAAATGCAAAGAAAATATTTTTAATTAGCTTTGAAGCAGGTGTGTTATCCAGAAGCCCTATGTTCAAAATATGTACTCTCACGCCTTTTGCAATTAAGTCTTTTACTAATTCACTACCTTGTGAAGCTGAACGAGCAAAACGGTCTAACTTTGTTACCATAAGCGTATCACCTTCTTTTAGTACACTTAAAAGTTCATTAAATTGTGGTCTATCTGTTTTCGTGCCTGTAAACTTTTCTTTATAGATGATTTCAGCACCGTTCTTCTTCAAATCTTGAATCTGTGCTTCTAGGTCTTGACCTATAGTTGAGACACGTGCATATCCATATACTGTCATTTTCACTCCTCTTTCCACGCTTATTTATGACACTTAATTATGACACCATTTGATACCTTGATAATACAGCATCACTCCAACGGTGTCAAAACTTAAAAGTAAAGACACCACCCAAAACTATTGTCGCAATACTAGTAAACTCTTTGAGATTTCACCAACAGCTCTATTTGATTGTTGACAAAGAAACTAAGCTCTATGCTAACTTCAAATTTTTCTTTTTTTATTTCTCCATTAATGTCAGCGTATTCCGCAAGCATCAGTATAGTTGAACGATCAAAATTAAAGCTCCCTTTGTTATTATTTTTTACTGTTTCAAGGGTATCCTCAATCTTTCCGAGCAATTGATATATACAGACTAAAGGCAAACTAACATTTTCAGATTTCTCTTCAATACTTACAGGAAGTATGTATTCAAAATTACTTTCACTATTTTTTTTGAACAACACTGACTTATACACGAAAAATTCATCTTTAAAACTACTAATATATTTTGTATCACCATTAATTACAGAGCTATAATCCCAAGTTATTTTGAGATTTACCGCTGAACCATAACCTATATTCCTGATGCATAATGAAGGTGCAATATCGCCACTATTGGTATTCCAAGTACTTGCTTGGAATACTAATCTCGGCTCATACATTTTTTCTCTTTGCTTGCGAACCTCCTTTACGTTAAATATAGCTACAATCATCGCTACTAAACTTATTATTGTTGCTGACAGATCCTTTAAAAAGCTCCACATCCCACTTGATCCAAAACTAATATTTCCTATAACTATTTGTAGGATTAAAACTAATGTACAACTCAATGAAGCATATATAACCCATAATCCTATTTTTTCTTTATCCATAATTGACCTCCTAGTATGATTTAACTAATTTTAGCAAAAAAGTAAATCAATCGTTATATTTTGCTGTTATACCTATGTTTATAGCTCAAAATGATAGGTTATTTAATGTAATCGTACTCCCTCTCGTAGAAATCTTAGTACCTCTATGAAATATCCTTGTCCATTCAAACAGTTTAGATGATGATATATTTCCCCTTATGTACTGCCTAGATATGGCACACTTTTTAATTTGGGTATTGTATAGGAATTTTCCAATGAACTTCTGTGCTTTATAGTTGAATAAACCTCTAAGACATTTAGCCCTTATCGTATCGGTTGGAGGTAACAGTAGATCTTATTTGATGCACCTATACCATTCTTCTACCAACCCACCTCTCTACTATGTTATGATTTCTATGGTATATAGCAGTTTTATTCAGCAACGAAAAAGTAGAGATGAGGTTAAATCAAAATGGACAATAATAAGAAAAGGGAACTAATAAATAATCTGATAGAAGAGATGCAGAACATGGAATATCAAAGAGGTTCATCAAATCTTTCAGATTTTTTGGCTACAGGAGAAGTAATTCTTACTAAAATTTTCAACCAAAACTCAAGCCATACTGAAAAGTTCAAAAAAGTTAAATTCACTCCTGGTATGATAGCCATAGGAGCAGATAACACTTCTTCATATATGAGTAGTTTTCAAAGAGGGAAAACTTCAATGATAAGTGTATTGAATGGAGCTATAAAAGAAATAGAGTTGGAAGAAGAATTTTTCCCATCTACTCCTACTCTACCTTTAGATACAGGAGTAGCTGAACCTACAAAAAGTAACAAAGTATTTATAGTACATGGTCATGATGATGGTCTAAAAAATGAAGTTGCACGATTTGTAGAAAAATTAGATTTTGAAGCTGTAATACTTCATGAGCAAGCTAATGCAGGTAATACAATCATTGAGAAAATAGAGAAAAACTCCGATGTTGGTTTTGCTATTGTTCTATACACTCCATGTGATGAAGGTAAATCAAAATCATCTGAACAGCTTCGTAGTAGAGCAAGACAAAATGTTGTTTTTGAACACGGTTTCTTTATCTCTAAACTAGGTCGTTCTAATGTAGTCGCATTACATAAGGGCGAAGACCTTGAGTTACCTAACGATATTTCGGGTGTTGTCTATGTTAAATACGAAAGCGGTGCATGGAAATATGAAATCTCTAAAGAAATGGTAGCTTCAGGATATAACGTCGATTTCATGAAAATCTAATAACTTATCAATCTAAGGACTTGTGCATATCAATATTGTACACACAAGTCCTTTTATTACACTTTCCCCTAATTACTCTTACAGCTCTCAAAATGCTCGTTAAATGGCTCTGTGAGCCTGCTACGACTGTTGTTATAAGCTAGCTCAAGGCTTTGAGCTTCTTGTTAAAGTCATTCAACTGCTTTGCTTGCTCATTTTGGTTCATTTCTAATTTAGACATTCTCTCTAGTACTTGTCCTAACATACTGATTATTTGCTTTTAAAAGTCTTTATTATCCATTTTTCCCTTTTTCGATACATCAACAGCTTCACCTTTTAATTTTTCGTGTGTTTTAAAATCTTTTCGAGCTTGTTCTTCAAGTAATAAAAATTCCACTGAATCGGGTGGTAATGTGAATATGTTACGTCTTGGTATACGTCTATAACTCTTTTTTTGTTTCTCCATCTCTGTTCCTCCTAATATTCGTCTTGAAATAAGATTATCTATATCGGTACAACAAAAACTAATAGCACAGTGGTTAGCTCTACTATAAATTGTAAACAATCAAAATTAAACTACGTAATCCGAATCCCCTAACTCGAGAGCATTCCACCAACTAAGAATGCACCTAGTTGATTTTCAAATTGTCTGAGCGCCGTTCTGAGGGACTTAACAAAACACATCAACCTATTGACGTGCTAGTAGGAAGTCATAGATCATATTCTTCTCACCTACGTATAGATTTTCTATCTCATCACGACACGCTTTAAAGTGACTACGGTAGGTTTGCCATTGACTATTAGTAAGAAGCAATCTCACATAATTCTCGTTATCTGCACCCTTAGAAAGCTTGATAAGGTCAATGAAGTCCTTCTGACCTTTATTGGTCTTTACCTTCTTCTCATGGAAATTAGAGTACTTTAGGCATGGAATAAACAATTCTGCCTTTAGTCGCTCAATGATAAGAGCATGATTTAGATTAGCAAAGGTCATGTTATCTCTCTCTTTGAAGTACATTTTCACCTCAAAACGGTTAGTGGAATTGCTATCCAGTGATTTATCTTCTACTTTGCGGTCATAATGAGAATTAACTGCGGTTTTGTTAGGATTTGCAGTTGAACCTGACCATGAGGACGTACTAAAATTCTTTTGTTTTTGGTTGCCATTACGTCTAAGATAAGCACTATTGTTGAATGGAGTTGTGTAGTCGGTTGCTATATCTAAGCGAGTGATAAACCATTTAGGGTTTTTTAGAATATCAATTATCACTGAGCTATTGCCTTGTAGGTTGTTAGTGAATTTTGAATGAAGTTGAATCTCTGCATTAACGCCCTTATTGTAAGGTTGAATCTTGATATAAACACCGTAATATTCCCTTAAATCAATGATATTTCGAATGATTGTAAAGCCATTTGGTTGCACTTTCTGCTCTACGTGATAGTTAAATCCTGCAAGTAAATCTTCAATTTCATCACTTGATAGCATTGCCTTTAACTCTACTCTATCAATGCAAATTTGACGCTTGTATGATGTGATTGTGTTGTTAGCATCAACCTCAAAATAGGGTTTGTGCTTGTTTGGAACTGACGAAATATCCTTTCCAATTACTGAATTTTTGTTACCTACCATTTTCAATCTATTTCTCTATCCTTCCCAACATTGAATTATCAATTTACTAATTAAAAACTAGGATAAAAATGATAATTAATTATTCAATAATCAATCAGTTCCTAGTGTTATTATAGGGCGACAAAGCACCCCCAAAATAAAGGCACTTTGTCAGAGTTCAAAATTTCACTTCACTATAGGACTTACTTTCTGCCTTTTTTCTACGTACTTCGGGCGGAAGATACTCTTTTCCATCTATTTCGCACATTTCTTTGTACTGTTGCTCTACTCTTGCTATCTGCTTCTGTTCACGTTCAGCTCGTACTTCGGGCGTCTCGTATGTAATTCCATAAGCTTCACATTGAGCTTTGTATTCTTCTTCACCGTTGGTTGACTCTAAGACTTTGACAGGCATAGCTAAAACTGTTCGATTAGTTATAGTTGCATTACCTTGCTTATCAACCACAAATTCACCATATGGCTTTTTAGTCATATTCTTTACTTTTTTATAACTTACACCACCCAAGAAACTCTCTAAAGCTCTATTGCTCTCAAAGATTTGAAAGCCATTAATTCCTTCTTCCACAACCATTAGAGCAATGGGCTTCTTCTTGTCATTGTTTGAAAGCTCACGATTTTCTTTTTGAGACTTCATGCGAATGTTGCCACGTTCATAATGTTTCGAAGAGTCAATTCTATCAATTGTTGGCTTTGCGTCTTTTTTGGCTTTTTCATTTATTATCTGTTGCATTATCTCCGTTTGCTCTTGCCATTTCTCCCATTCAATAGGAAGTTCTGTAATGAAATAGATTGCCAAATCCAACGGTGAATCAAATCTAAATTCAATACCTTTATAAGCAGGTTTCTGCTTTGGTGTAGGTCTTGTGTCTTCTTCTCTCTTTAGGGATGAATTAGTAAGAAAACAAGTGGCTTCCTTCTGACTTTCACTAACGTGACCTAATTCTAATAACTCTAGGTAGAGCTTTTCAGCATGAATTTTTCTTGGGCTTTTGTTCTTTGTCATTGTTATTCCTTCTTCCTTAGGTGTTAGTTGTTTCTATCGCATACACAGGCTAGTTTCTTCATTTCTATTACTTATCAATGTAAACCCCTCAGACTTTTGAGTGTACATTGCTTGAAGTACCTGCGATTCTGTTTCTGTCATTAGCGCTTCAATTAATGCTACAAGACTTAATAACAAAAAAATGCAATTTATTTTTCCATAATAAACTAAAGTTAACATTAAATCAAATATTAATAATTCAAATTGATTAGTGTTGTGTATACTAATAGTTACTAATTACCTATTTTTATCTATACTAATTATCCAAAACTTCTCTAACAAAAAAAACAACTTTACTCATTTCTGAATAAAGTTGCTCTAAAGTCTCTATTATGTTCTATCTCCGCCTGACAACCACTTATCATCAGTAGAATCTTGTTGTACACCTTTATCTTGGATGAATATCTCAACTTGATTTTCCTCTGTTTTTGTTTCAATTTCCACATCATCCGAATAATTGTGTATATTAATTTCAGGTGTCTGCTCTTTACCTTCGGGAAAAGCTCCATTAACAGCAAGGATAGTCCCTACTATTGACATAATAAAACTAGCTACAGTCATAATTTTCATCGCTTTGTCAGTGGTAATTACATTCCATACCTGTTGCAAATGCGCTATCAGAGTTGTGTACCATTCAACAAGTATTTCTACTTGTGACATATAATAATCATCTGTTTCATCAAGATTTACAAAACCTGTTGCGTCCTCTAAATTAATACTACCCATTGATACAGCAAATGTAACTTTTCTTAAAACATTGGAATCTAAACCTGCAATTTCTTTTAAGCTCTCTGTTAATGCCGAAGTCCCAAGCAATGCTTTTATATCCAAGCCTGCACTTCCTCTTGGTGCAGTAAAGGTTATAGATTGACTTAAAACATTGGTACCTAAACCTGCAATTCCTTTTAAGCTCTCTGTTAATGCCGAAGTTCCAAGCAATGCTTTTATATCCAAGCCTGCACTTTCTCTTGATACAGCAAATGTAACTTGCTTTAAAACATTGGTATCTAAACCTGTAATTTCTTTTAAGCTCTCTATTAATGCCGAAGTCCCAAGCAATGCTTTTATATTCAAGCCTGCACTTCCTCTTGGTGCAGTAAAGGTTATAGATTGACTTGAAACATTGGCATCTCTGATTCGGCTATTCATTTCTTCAATGTCGTTTGAAATTGAACTAAACCCAAAATCTGTTATTGTTTCTTCGAAATTCGATATACTTTTCTTCATTAATAAATTCCTACCCTTCACTACCAAATCAATACTTTAAACACCATATATTACTAATTAAATCACAAATAAGCACAAGATTTAATACTTGATCCTCTGAATAGAAATATAATTTTTCACTCTCAAATTACTATTATCAAATTCCCTTTGCTAACCTTAAACCCTTATTTTAAATTATGTAGTTTCTTCTAAAAGCTCCCAACCATTGATACGACTGTATTTTCAATAATAGTTGTTTTTCTATGCATTTATACTCACATACGCCTTACAACCCTTCTCATCGACGGTGGCAAAATGTTTCGTAACATTAGGGATTGTAATCAAAATTAATATGGAAATAATTAGAAGAACAATTAACATTTCAATTAATGTAAAACCCGCTTGCTGCTTTATACGTTTCATTATTATCCTCCTATACTAGTTCAATCATGTGATATATTGGCAATAATAAACTTACATATGCGGCAACTATGCACATCGCAATTATGATAAAGAAGGTAGGCTGCACAAACGCAAGGATTTTTTGCAATAGTTGCTCTTGCTTTTCCGTCAATAATTCGCTGTACAGTACTAACTCTTTTCCTAAATAGCCACTTTGCTCTCCATGTTCAACAAATGTCGAGAAATCCTTCTGCCAAACTGCCATCAAATTAACTGCTTGTGTTAGCGTATCACCCAAAACAACGCGATCCTTTATACATCGCGCCAAATATTGTAGAAACGGTTGAAGTCGCTGCTCCTCTAAAATTTGCAGACTTGCCTGTAAAGAAAACCCACTTTGTAGCAAACTCCCTAAATAAGCAGCAAATTGTCTCGTCAAAGACATTCGTGTATATGTCCGAATCAAAGGAGTTTTTAGAATAATATTTAACTGGCGAGCAATCGGACGTCGTTTGAGAGTAAGGTGAATAATGAAAATACTACAAAATACCACAATGCCTACGAACATTAAAGCATCAGAAAAATGCAATAGTACTTTTGACAAAGCAATGCTTGTCTCCTCAGTGCCGGTAGTTCGACTAGTCACCATTTTTTCGATATTAGGGAAGAATATGGTGCGAAACACTAAAAACAAGAGCAACAAAAATAAAATAAGTACTACTGGATATAGGAGTAGCTTCATTAATTTTTTCTTCGTCGCTTCACTCAAAGCCATTTGCTTCGCTACGCCTTTTAACGTTTCAATCATATGTCCATTATTTTCTGCAACTGTAATGGCTACTAAATGCTGTTTTGGAAGTTGTAATGCTTCAAAAACTCCTAAAACACCGACTCCTTGTCTCAACTTTTCATTGATTAGCTTTTGTATGTCTTCATGCGCTTCAATATGATGTGGTAATAAAATAGAAATAGCCTGCGGGAATAAGTATCCTTCCTGCATTAACACACTCAATCGACTAAAAAAATGAGCTTGCTCCCTTACGCGCCATTTTGTTGCATTATTGTAAGACAATCGAATTCTTTCAATAAGCTTTCGTATTCGCATAGTGATGACTCTCTATTATTTCTTTTTGACCTGCAAGTGTTAGCTCATGTGGCAGTTGATAGCTAGTTTTTTGCATTATTGCTTTAATGGCCATTTGAAGTTGAACATCGCTTAATATTTCAAACAATGCACGGCGTTCTTCCTGTATTATGGTTGATTGGAAAAGTGTTTGAGCTACTATACCTACTACAGTTTGACGGAGTTCTTCAACCGAAATACCTAAGTCAATGAAACGAAAAAGACAGTTGACCGAATCCTTAGCATGAATTGTCGAGACTACTAAATGGCCTGTTAAAGAAGCTTCGATTGCGATTTTCGCAGTCTCTTTATCACGTATTTCACCAATCATAATAACGTCAGGTGAGTGGCGTAAAATAGCCTTTAAGCCTGTAGCATATGTAACGCCAGCTCGTTCGTTTACTTGGATCTGTAAAAGATTAGCTTGATTATTTTCTACAGGGTCTTCTAAAGAAATGACATGCCGATTTAGCTCTGTCGAACAGTAATGGATTAGAGAATACAACGATGTCGATTTACCAGAGCCTGTCGCACCTGTGAAGCATAAAAGTCCCTGTTGATGTTTCACTAGTTCCATCAATTTGTTTGCTGCATATTCGGAATAAGATAAGGAAGTAAGTGGGAATGCATGATTTTGTAGAAGTAGACGGATAATGTGACGTAAAGCATATAATTCCAAAGAATAAACCATAAACTTTCCAGACTTAGGGCCACAAGGGCTTAAGGCACTTTATAAGAGGGTAATTTAAAATAAATAGCCATAATTATTAATTACAACTTGGATATCCAGACAAATTTCAATACTTTAGGAGTCTTTATGGTTGATTTTTTTACTTTAAGAAATTTTATGGTTGATTGAAATCACAAGAAATTTGTTTCTTTATTTTTTCTAGATTTACACCTGTTATTATCTCTTTCTCAAACCTTCCGTTAATACACTGTAAAATCACAACCTCCAAGAATTTTTTATCTCCTATTTTTAACACTACTAAAAAATTTCATTTTCTATATGCTGATAAATATACATCACTTAGCATTGTGATAACTAAATTAAATAAACTAAGTAAACCTAAACTCAAAAAATTAATATAAAAAAGTTTACCTAAAATTACATATACCGCTTTCAATTTTATATCAATGAATGGTACGAATATCGATACCAAACCAGTAATTAAAAATAATACACATGTAAATACATAAGGACCTAGAAAATGTATTAAAGCTTGACCTTTTTCAACTTTACTATCTTGATACTCAGCTAAGATTTTTATATCCTCATCGCTAAAAACATTTTTACCAGCAGCGAATAAAGCTAAAGTTAATGCTAGACCTGTAGATGATACTGAAAAATAGTCTTCCATCTTGAATTTTGTTAAATCAAAATAACCCAACCAAAAAGCACCTATAATTGAACCAAAGAATAGTAGTAGCCAAAGTATAACTAAATAAAAAGGCATCAAAACTTTTTTTGCTTTCCAAATTACTTGCAGGGGATTTTTATAAAATTTATCTTCCATTTGGATAATCTCCTTCCCTAAAAGATTGTATTCAGATTAGTAATTTTTTTAATTTTTTTAATAACTTCTTTCCCTTTACTATTTCCTTTTACGACTATTGATTTTAAATAACCTTTTTTCGCCTGCTCATTTAATTCTTCTTCTATGCTTTCTAGTTTTAAAGGTTGACCATCTGCTCCATATAAAGTAGTATGTAATTCTTTAGCTTCAGATTTTTTTAATATGTTATGTCTATCTAGTGATGGATTTCCATTTGGATAAACAATTACAAAGCTAATTTCTGAATATTTTTCTTGGTCAAATGAAATTAAATCATATATAGGATTGATATTAATCATACCTATTTGCGCAGAAGTATAAGGATTGTTATTTATAATATTTTCTAATTCTATAATGTAATCCATAGCATCTGATTCAGATTCTGATTCAACGAAAATGTTTTCTGTTGAAGGTTTATAATAGGCTTTTAAATTTAAAAGGCTTATCGATTTCTTTTTAAAAATTTCCTTATACAATTTAATCTTATAGAATTTTCTTAAATGAGTTATACCTGTCCCAATTTTATTATCGAATTCGAAATTTAATTCTTCTTCCATTTTTTCGTCATTAATTAAATTATAAGCTTTTTTAATTGAAGGATATTTTTTTTCGAACTCACTTCTAACTCTCATACAGTTTTCGTTTAATCTTAAAAATTCTTTCGTATAATGGATTTCTCCGTCTTCTTTGTAATTTAATAATATTTTGTTATATAATCCATGTAATTTTAAAGTGATTGCCTTTAATTTTTTATATTCCTCTTCAAATCCATCTTCATCAAACTTTCTTGGAAGTAATTCAAATAAACTATTTTCTTGTTTTATACCAATTACATGATCTAATACGGTAGGCACTAACTCATTAGTTAAGTAATCAAACTCACCATTAATTTTAAAATCAATTATAGTATTGGGCTGAAGGTTTAATTTAAATACTAAATAGTTTACTTTCATACTTATAGAATCCCCTTTAACTTGAATTTTATATACATATTAATCTAATAACACACGTTTAATTAATATAAATCAAATTATAATACATAAAATACCAGATTTATTATTGTTTTCAAAAAATTATATTAACTGACAAAAAAATTAGCTTTCTATATATCTGTTTATTACTCCGAATAGAGAATGTATATAAGATAGGTGGTCATTTGCAGAAATGTTCAAAATGCTCACCAACCGTTGTAGTAATTAACTATTGTTAATTATGGATAAAAATTTTATCAATGATATTCATAGAAAAAGCCGAAAAACATTGATTTAACAACGTTTCTTGGCTTTTCAATGTGTTCTCCAGCGACTTTTTGGGAACTTGTTTTATATAAGTTAGTCATCAATCAAACTTTAAATAGTAAACCATGTTTTTCGCAAGGACTAACCCGAATAGTTTATTTGTATAAATTTCAATTTTAGTTTTATCGTTACCAACGTACAACTAAACTATGTAATAAAAATTAGTTCTAATTATATTTTATAATGGATTAAATTTGGAAAGTTTTCTATTTCATTTTATAACCTAGACTTAAGACTATTTCTTCCCAACCATTTCTAATATCATCTTCTAAAAACACACTCTTATTCCCTAATGCTTTTTGTAATTTACTAATACTAGGGTAAACATCATTGTCATGCAATTTAATTGCTGCTTCTCGAATATCATACAAAATTCTCTCTATTCTCTCTTCCTTCAATTTTGATAAGTATTCTATGTATCTTTTACTAACTTTTTTACATAAATCCGGTGCATTTCTTCTTACTGTTTTTTTTGCTAGACCACTTTCTTTTAAAAACTGTTCAAAACTAATTGGAATCTCTCTAAGTAGGCACTCATTTAATGATGATTCTATCTCTTTTTGTTTTTGTACCTTCCTTTGCTTTGAATAAGATTTATAATTTTTTTGTATTTTTTGGCATAATAAAGGATAATGTCTTTGTGCAGTATCAATGCCAAAACCTCCTTCCTTTGCAATCCTATATAAACTCCTTGGTTCTGGTGTATATAATTCTTTTACTAATGTAGTTTGAATATCACTTAATGGAATACTTTTCTTTTTTTCATAATTATATGGTGTAATATCTATATCTAATTTTATATTATCTTTATAAATTATTTCATAAAGAGTATAGTTTAACTTTTGGGTAATTTTAAATAAATTTTCATGTGAGGGTAAGTATTTATTATTAATCCATTCCCAAACAGTGGCAGGATTGTATCCTAAAAAATCAGCCAGCCTACGCTTACTTCTAAAACCTAAATCATTTATTACTCTGTTTAAAAAGTTCCCTATAAATCTTTTACTAGGGAAATATTTAAGCTTTGGTGCGTTTTCTATTAACTGTTTGTAATTCAATAGAGTAAAACTTTCTTCCTTAGAAATAGTTATGTCACCAATTTCACCTTGATTCCCCAACCATGATTCACAATATTGACAATAACCAGTTTGGTAATGACTATGCAAATAAAGTAATTTTCTATTACACACCGGACAACAATCACGTAATCGTGTTTTGTGAATATCACATGTTTGAATATCTGCTAAAAACCATATTAATGGCTCATATATTTCTTTGGACGTCATTTTCCAATCTTCAAAACAAGCTGGACACCACTTTCTATAAGGGCTACGTATTTTTTTAGAAAAGATCCCCTGCCAATTTAACATTGTCAAATTTAGTATATCTCTCCTTCCAGTTAATATTTCTAATGCACTCACATATTCGAGTGTTATGGTACTGATTTCATTTATATAAAGAGAACTACCTTTAGTTATTCCCATACTAAGTTCCTTTTTTATATGTTCTTTATTAATCAGAGGCGCTATTACACCTTTAAGCAGAGTAGATACACTTATATTGTGAGCAGTTGCTAGTCTAGAAATATAACTGGTAAGACTTTCAATAAAAGGTGTCCCAATACCTATTGGTTCTAAATTATATAATACAGTTCTATTTGATAAAATATTTCCAATTTGTTCCTGATCATCTAATTCATCAATAGTTAACCTTAACATTAATACCTCCAAAACTTTAAATAATGATAATTCACTTTTAGAAATAAAAAGCGAGTGGGAATAACCCACTTACTAAGCTTCTACTTTCACAAACCAACATTATCTCTTTCTGGTTTTCTTTTTCCTGGGGTTGAATTATATTTTTTTTCTTTATTAACTGGTTGCTCTTGTTTACTTGTTCCAAGGAGTGCCTTTAATTCATCTTTATCACCTTTATTTTCTTTAAAAATTGTTTCTCCATCCAATGCTTCGTTCGCCAATGTTAAGAGCTTTTTTGTGTGTAGGGCGTTCTTTTTTAAATTTATAAAAGTAATGGTCTCTTCATCATTTTCAAGAGCATCTGATAGGCATCTTTGTAACCAATTTTTTAATATACCTGTACACCCAATAGAATTTTCATACAAATATTCAAAATGTCCTATCAAATCCGGTTCTTCTTGCAATGGTAATATTTTTTGGAAAGTTAGTAGAATAGATTTAAAATTCTTTTTGTCAACCTCATTTTTAAAATCATATCTAGGAAAATGAATTTCTTTCACCCTTCTTGATAATTGCCCATCTAGATTAAATACAGCACTTAAATCATAGGTCCCAAATAAAACAATTTTTGTATAACTCATATTTGCTAAAGATTTTATTGAATTAAATTGTTTTTGATTTTTTTCACTATCTCCTCTTCTGTCATTATTTATTTTAAAAAAATGTTGGGCTTCATCTATTAGAAGAGCTTTTGTCTGTCTATTAAAAAATGCACTTTCTATAGATCTTCGTAATGCCGCTGCAGTAGATGGAAGGCGCGCCGAATTTACAGTGTTATTATTTTTAATTTTATTCAAAACATTAACATCTATTTTTTTATCAATTAGCGGCTCTTTCAACGATGAAAGAACTCTAAAATAAAAATCCTTCCAATTAAACTTACCTAAATCTGGATTAGGGAGCTCTATACCTGCTATCGGAATAATACTTTTATTTTCGTCGAGTTCCTGTTCCATATCTTTTATTATCAAAGTCTTAGTCGCATTAAATAATCTAGATTTACCTACACCAGATGGGCCTACTACCATAATAATGTTCTGTGATCCTTTATAGATTTCATTTTTTAATTCCACTAATACTTGTCTCATTTTAGGATGGCTAACAGTAAAATCCGTAAAAAACTTTTCACGTTCATCTTTAGATTTCGTTAATAAGTCGCTATACTTTTTTAGCATTAAATCAACTCCCCAAATATTTCGAGCTCATCTTCATCATCACAATTATTCATTTCCAAAGAATCAAAATCTTTGTTTGATACCTTTACATTTTCTATAACTTTTACCTCTGTTTTTAAAGGTTTGGATTTTTCATTATTTTCAAAAGTAAGTTTTTCTTCTATTTCCTCAGATTCAAGAATATAACTGGCAATCATTTTTGCGGTCACTGTATTATTTTTTGAATATAATTTATTTTTTTGCCTAATTTCTTCTGCAATAAATTTTATTTGTTTCTCTGTCCTTCCATTTAGATATTTATATTGTTCAGATATGCATTTTACCCATTCGCTATTAATAAATGCATAAGCTATTCCCATATTAAATGGATCATATTTTACTTCTATTTGAGTCTTTTCAATTTTAGGATTTCTAAATTGTTCACACCAATAATACGAATAATTTAGCTTAATACCTTGCCCAGGATGAACCTTTCTTGTTTTTCCTTTAGGAGCGGGGAATGTCATTAAAATAAAAGTTTCATCATAAGGAATGTAAGTTTGGGGACGATTACCTGACATCATAATAGATTCCTCAAACGCTTCTTTCGGGGTTTGGTTAAGAGATGGATTTTCCATATTGTCATAAACATCATCAATCCAGAAATCTAACCTTTCATTCAGTTTCTCAAGTGTCCATACTGCTTGTTTTTTTGGATTTACAGATTTAGTTACTTGTCTTACATTTTTTGTGATTTGAGTATTTCCTTTTAAATTATGAATTAATAACTCATTTGTAATTCCAAATAACCTTTCTACAACATGACCGAATTTTGCCTTTGCTGGAGGTCGTTCTTTCTTATGAACACTATATAAAGCAAGTAAAGATTCAAAATACACACTATTGAATTCCTTTCCCCCATCTACCACGATATAATTCGGTAAACGACTATATTTTTTTACACATTCTCTAATTACCATCATACATGAACGATAAGATGGATTTTCAAAGGTTAAATAATATGCAAGAACTCTTCTTGAAAAAGCGTCAATCATTAAAGTGAGCCATGGTTTAATAGTTTCATTACTTTTAATTTTTAGTTCAATATCTAATTCGGTATGATCAATATGTGTTATTTGAAATACTCTTTCTCCATGTTTTGGAGTAGTAAATTTTAGTTCAGTATAAATTTCTTCATATTTATAAGAAGCCCTTTTTCCTTTTCTCTTCTTTTCAACTTCATATTTTGAACGATTATTAATCGTATTACAAAAAGTTTGATATGAAGGGATATCAATATTGAATTCTTCGCATTTAACAAGTAATTCGCGATAAACTTGTTTTGCAGATTTAAGCTTACTTGTTTCATAACTATCTGTTATAATTCTATTCATCAATTCAATAGTATCTTGGTGTAACTTAGAATTTCTATTTCCTCTTTTTTTAGTTTGAGGGAGAAGACCTACATAACCATTTCCATGCAACTCTTGTGCATCTTTGTATTTTTTTACCCAATTTCTAAGCGTCCTTCCTGTAACTGTCAATTCTAGTTCTTCACCTTTTAAATACGTATTAATAATTTCGTATTTTTTATTTGCGGCCTCTAAGTCTTGGACACCAGCCTGGGAAATCAACTTACTAACTTCATCCGTTTCGCTTGGGTCATAACTGTTAAAACCACGTATATACCCTTCTGAAATATACGATTCAAATAAATCTTTTGGTAATTCAACATTCTTTTTTTCGTTCTTTGAAAATAAAAAAACTAAATTACTAAGATAATCAAAATTAAGGATAGTCCAAGTTGTATCACCCCATAAAATATCATTTCCGCTCTTCAATTCAATTGCATGAGATTTTTTTTCACCTCTTGTTTCCGCAATAATAGAAAATCCTTTATATTGTGCCTTATTTATATAAACTTTTACACGTTCCGGTTCAGTTATTAAATCATTATATAAATCTATATAGATAACATTTTTTGCAATTAATGAATATATTTCATCAACAGAGAACTGATTTTCTGAACTTAGTATTAGTTCCTTTAAGTACAAACCAGGAGCTGATTGAATTGCTTCTTTTATTTTTGTAATTTGCAAATCATTTGGAATAAAATCTTTAGCAATATAGTCCACCAAAAACTCAAGATTACGCTGAAGATTCCAATTGATTTCTGAAGAAGAGCGGATAATAAAATCTAAATTAAATTTTTCTGCGTAAGTCTTACCAGGAGTAAAAACCCATTGGGAATTATGTCTTAAGTATCTTTCTGGATTTTTCTGAGATTTTTTTATAAGTTCTTCTTCCGTTTTACATTCAATCCAATATGCCTTATCTTTTTCTATTACAAAAAAATCAGCTGTTATCATATAGGCCTTTCTCTTATTAGTTTTACTTTGGTAGTAAAAAACCTTTATTTGGGGCGGTTGATCATAGTATTCTAAAACATTATCATTAAATTCCAACATATATATAGTAGGTAACTCAACTTTATGACTTTCAAATTGGATAGTTAGCCCCATCTTCTTACTACTATATCTCCCACTGACATTATGTTTACCACCGCCAACTCTTCTCGAAGGAGGTGACTGTCTTATACGTTGAATTTCTGTTACTGCTTCTTTTGATAGATTAAGTTTCTCTGCCCATCTTTGGAACTCATTTGTACTCATCATTAAAAAGTACCTCCCCTTCCACACTCGTTAAGTTACTTTGTGTTAAAGAATCTCCAATAGTATTTTGGTACCTGTTCTGGAAGTAATACATTTTCGTTTAAATATTTATCTATTTTCCACTAATCAGATTAATCCACTTATAAACAATATATAGAAGACGATATTAATTTCTTTTAACAATTGGAGTCTATAATTTAATTTTTCACTTTAAAAATAATTTATCTTTCGGAAATATGTTATCGAAATAGTTCGAAAAATGCGTATATAATTCACGCCTATCCTTCCCTATTATTTTAGTCACCTCCATCATAGAATTCAGAGTATAATCACATACTAAAAGTTACTTTAGACCACCCTGAATTACTTCAGCATCTAATGGTTCGCGAAAATTTTTCTTATTAACATAAAAGCTTTTTAACATCATAAGTAATTTTATCATTTTTTGTATTATTCCATCGACAAAAATCTGATAATTTAAAATTCAATTTCAAACACACTAAGTAGATTGCTGAATTGGTGAACTTTTTCTTTTCAACTAATTTCTAACGTGAATCCATTTATTCTTATAGCCCCTTTATAAAAATTATTACCGCCATAGATAGCGCTTTTTTCTATAATCTTTTTATTCATTTTAGGTATTACTCCTTTCTTTATAGGTCGCCATAATTGATGCTTTTTTTATATTCCATCCATTTTAATATTGTATAACGCTTGATTTGCGTGATTTTCCTACATTCAATACCCTTATAAAAACAAGAATTCAGTAGATTAAATTCATCTAGCCAAATCTTTACTATTTGTTAATTTATTTGTGGTCAAATAATCTATTATTTATTCATTTTCATCCTAATTAATGAGAATTAGATTTTCCCATTGATAAAAAGGAATCCACGTTTTTTATATTTGGATATCCAGAAGTTGACTTGCGAGTAAAGGGACAAAGCCTTCAATGTCATGTCTCATTGTAATACACAACACCGTTGTATTCCAATTACGCACGAAGGTAGAAATCATACATGAATATAATTTCCAATACGCCTCTTTTCCAACTCAATTTGCTGGTGCTACTCCCACTCTCTATTCAAATCTAATATCTAATTTGTCCACTTTTCAAACTCGTTTGAATCTATCATTGTTAATCGCTCCCTTTGACTATTAAATAAGATTATGTTCTACCAATAAGTTCTTCCAATATTCCTTTAGTACTCTTTCTCTGAATACACTTCTTTTACTTAATCTCTTTTCAATTTCCCTTCTACTCGGAAAAATTCCATCATCAATTAACAACTGAAAAACAACTTGTACTTCTTTTTTTAATAAATTAATTCGTTCAGTCGCCTTTTCTTTAGTAAAACTCCTATATCTTTGAGAAATCATCTTACAGTACTCTGGAAATTCCCTGTACAAAACACGTCTATCTCTTCCAATTTGATTAGCAGCTACAGTCATTGAAATGGGGATATCTAATTTCAAAATACCTTCAAGTTTTTTTTCTATTAAACGAAAATCTATAGGAATAGATACTCTTTGTAATTTTTCTTTGGAAAATAATAAATTTTTTGAAACAGTATTTATATCCACCTTTTCTTCCTTTATTAAAAAATCTATGATCTCAAGGTTCAATTTGAAACAAATTAATAATATTCCCTCTAGTGTAGATTTATTCATCCCTTTAACCCAATACCATAAAGTAGAATTTGGGATACAACAAAATTTGGACATTTCAGACACATTACCTCCGAAAAACTTTTCATTTATAAAATTTAATTGTTTTATGATTACAAACTCCGATTGAATTAAAGTAAAGTCCACCCCTAAAATATTATGAATATTCAGACTACAAAAACTTTGCCAGTCTGTAATTTCTTCTTTTTTTTCAGTCTCCAGGTTACTTTCTCCTAAAAAAATAAAACAGTTTGAACAATATCCCGGTATATTTTTTCTTCTAAGAAATTTCATTTTCTTATGACAGTTTAAACAAAAACTTAAGAGGAAACATTTGTGTTCATTACAAACCTCCACATTTTTCAAGTGCCATGCTAGGGGATAATAGATTTCCAAATTTTTAACAGACCATTCATTTATACATTTGGGACACCACGATAAGTAATCATTGAATAAGTTCCTAAGCGAAAAGAACCTATTAAAGCGATATAAAGTAAGATTAGATAAATCATTTCTTGTTGTAAATAATTCCAAGACTTTTACTGTATCTATCGAATTATCCATACATCCATTTATTGTTCTAGCTCCTTCAAAGAAACTGTCACCACCATAAATAGCACTTTTTATCAAAAAATCTTTATTAAGTTCCGGAATGATAAGTTTATTTACTAGTTCCCCGACATTAATATTATGTTTATAAGCAAGACGAACTATATAACTACTAAGGCTTTCTACCATTCCTGTTCCTAGCCCCTGTGGTTCGATATTATATAATTTACTTCTTTGATTCAATATCATACTTATATTCCCCTTACATAAATTTCGTATTTATTTCAATATAAAAGCCATCTTATACTTTAAACATTCACGAAATTATCCTCATCATTAAATTTCAATTTTTATTACTAACCGTTAACATAAATACTTCAAAATATACTCTTTAGTTATTTTTTATACTTTATTGGTATGTAATGTCCGTGATTAAGGAATTACATACCATAGATTAATATTCCGAGAAGCTAGTAGAATATTATTTTTGGATATGTCGTCGAGCTCATCAAATATACTTTGCATATCATAATTCAATCGTAAATTCCAAAACAAAGAGGACTAGAAGTTATAGGCGAGAAGAATGAAAAAAACCTACAACATTACCAGAGTATTTTAAGCACTTTTCAAAAAGGAAGTATTATATTCGGTAGACAAGAACGGATGAAAAGAAAGTTAGGTGCTAAGAATGACTGAATATGACCATTCTGCTCATTTAAAAGCCGGCGTTCATGCCCAACGCAAGGCAAATACCTATCAAAAGGTAGATAAGCTATTAAAAGGCTTTTATGGGCTAACGAGAATATTAATTTTAATAGTTTCTAGCAAAGCTGGCGTGTCAAAAGCAACACTATACAACAACCAGGATATTCTTGAACGAATCGAAACATTATGACAGCAACAAGCACAAGTACCTACACCAAAACAAGTGAAGCGAGAAATGAATGAAAATAATAAAGACACCCTTATTGAATCTCTAAGAAGAAAGATCAAGAAATTGGAGATTGAAAATAAAGAACTAAGGGAGCAATTGAAATTCTCTTACCTGAGGTGTATAAAGAGTTATGATAGAGATGTGAAATGAAAATAAAGTTAATTAACTTTAAAAGTTCAAATAAGCATAACCCCGTTCAATTTAGGACGGGGAAAAAAATATAGTGTGTATTTTTTTATTTAATAAACTTAACGATAATCGTTTAAAACTCTAAGTTTTATTCCACAATAGCGCCCTTTAACAGAATACTTGATTTCAAGATAACCATAATGCTCTTCCACTATTAGCCTTCGTTTGTTTAATTACATTCCTTCACAATCTCTTCTAATTTAAAAGGTTTTACCGAAATGGAAAAACTTTTTACTTTCAAAAGTCTTTATCTGTTTCCATTATCTTAAAAGTTTTTCTACATATTTTTGCTTTGTTGTAGGAGTTTAGATTCCCCTGTCCGTTCCCATTCTTCCACTGTCTCATATGCCTTTTCTGGTGAATATCCTTTTCCTACTAGAATCCCCATAAGAATAAATTCCTGAAGAATGTGTGTTGCATTTATACCTCTTTGAACATCCTCTAATCCTTCATTTACCAAGAATTCCGTGTATCGCACCCATTCATCTGGAGTCTTGCCAGAAATAACGGTATTTCTATTACTGTTATTTTCCCTCTCTTCCCCAGCCATTGCTGCAGCTTTCGTAGGGTGAATGGTTCCAAACGGATGGTTAGGCGGGGCATAGATTGAATAAAGTTTTAGTGGAATACTACCTGTATTTGTTAAGTTATGCCATGTTCCAGCAGGGATAAAAATCGCAAATTCATCATGGACATTTCTTTTAAAGGGTAAATTATCTTTTCTCTTGCCCATTTGAGTTACCCCTTGACCCTGCTCTATACGTAAGAATTGATCGACATTAGGATGCATTTCTAGTCCAATATCTTCTCCCGGATTTAAACTCATTAATGTTAGCTGTAAATGCTTTCCTGTCCATAAAGCTGTACGATACGTATTGTTTTGCTTTGACGCTTCGTTAATATTAAAGATAAATGGGTTAGTTCCATAATCTTTTAACATTATTTCATAATTACCATTGGAAGCATGATAAGGATTTAATTGATTTGCAGGAATTGCCCCATAAGGGTATGTCCAGTAATTCGGGTATTCCATATAATTTTGCATCGTTCCATTTCCATAATAAGGGATTCGGTGTGGATACCCTTTAGATTGATAATACATTTAATTCATTCCCTTCACAGATTCATCGTATTATCATATGCAATTGTTTTAGAAACGCCTTTCATTGAAAATTAGTTTTATGTTTATTGGCCAGAAATAAATACTTTTGTCAAAGCAGCAGTGATTACTGTTTAAAGAAAATTTCTCCATGCATCTATTAGCAATGTATTTTTGAAGAAGTTAGAATACCCTGTTCTTTCTCATTCCTCTACTGTCTCATATGCTTATTCAGGAGAATAGCCTTCTCAGCCCTCATTATGTAGGAATGTTTTTTTAGTGTTAGGCTAAAAAACAAAAATATTGCCTAGCTAACTGTATACTAGCATCGAATGCCATATTCATGGAATTTATAAGATAGCCCCCATGATTAAAAAGCTCTTAGTAGTTTTTATATGCTTTTTTAACAAACTAATCCCTAATTACGCATATGCTCAACCCTTATGAATCATTTATCATATCCTAATACTATTATCTTCAATCAAAAAGAGGTGTATTAGATAATGAATTCAAGTTTTAATTGTGGTTGCGAAGGAAATTGTTCATGCAGCTGTTATACACCATTAAAATTTAAAGCAAGAGATGTATGTCAAATATCTCAAGAGAAGCCATGTATTCAAGTACCACAGGCACCAAAAATGGTAACTAAATGTTTTGTAGATACTCACGAACTTTTTGATAATCACATGTTTTTAGACGGTCTGGAAACAGAAGTTGTATTTGAAGATGAAACGTGTAATCACAATAAAACGTTAATTACTGTTACATCTGTAACGCCAACAGATGTCCAAACTGATGCCCAAACTGTTCAAGTTACCATTCAGACAAAAGGGTGTGATCCACCGCTTATAGCGGTGATCACTCCATTTAATACAAGAGCGTTTCAAATAGAGGATTTTGAAAGCTTAACTTTGACCAACCTTTCTACACTTCCTGCTGAAGTTGAATATAGTATACAAAAAACGTTCTGTATTTGTTGTGCAGATGATGATAAAAGAATGTTTCATTCCTGTGATCAAGGAGTAGGAGAACTATTTACTGGAAAACACATCCTTGATATCGATGCGGTTTTTTCAGAAGAGACTACATTAATATTATTTGAAGATTTTACCTATAATCACAACAAAACCCTATTAAAGTTCAACGCATTCAGGAGCGCTGCTTTTACAATTAAAACAAGAGGCTGCTTGCCGAAGACAATAATCGTCGAGGGGAATCGCCTAAATCCACACGATCGTGCAATTCAGGTTGAGAATCTTGAAAGCGTTAGTGTAACAAACCTTACTTCAAGTCAGAATTTTATATCTTTGAATGGGAGTAAAACGTTTTGCATATCCTGTCCTGGTAAAGATAATAACCACAAATGTGGTTCCTGTTGTAATAGTTGTAACAATAAGAATAAATGTCATACATGTAAACGATGTAAAAAATGTAGTTGTTCTTGTAACCGTATGTATTAAAATAATGAGTTTACCAACAATTGATTCAGGTGGTGCTACAAAAATCATTTTTGAGGATTTCACCAAAAATCATAATAAGACCCTTTTGGTTTTGAAGTATAGTGATTTTCGAGGTGTTGTCGCTCATATAATTATGGTTCTTTTTTCGGTAAAGTAACAAACGTCTCTCAATCACTAGGAGTTTATTTTCTAATGACAATGATTGTAACTTTCTTCGGGAATTTCCCAATGCAAATCAAGGGATACGGAATCATCACCAGTTATCGGTTACTTATTTGCTATCACTTGGGTTAATAAAATCAATAGATAATGTTGTTCGGAATTTCCCTTCGCCTTTTCTATAGGACATTTTTTTCCGAACGATCATTAAATTGTTTAACAAGTTCTTTCGTCTTCACAGTCAAACGCCCACATAAAAATACTTATCCATCATAATAATAGTAGTGTATAAAGCTAATCCATTCACTTTATACCTCCAATTTTTGGGGTCACTGGTGATGCCACAGTGACCCTTTTATAATTTCCTCATATTGTTCATTAGTTTGCTGTAGCGTAGGACGACGCTGCGGCTTTTTTATTTTTAATTTCCGAGCCCATTGCCTATACAAAACAACAATTTCAACATAGTTATAGTAGTGTTAAGCAAATACGCTTACACACCCACGTTACGTTACTCCATAATTACTTTTAGCCATTTTTTTAAGGAGATGGCTCTTTTTATCTTTCACACATTTGGAATATTTTTAATTAAATTACTAAACATGCACTTATTTGGGTTTAGCAGACTGTTGCACTGTATCGCCCCAACTTGTTTTTGCACTTCGTTATCCCACCGATACATAATTTTACCTCCATACAGATTTCATTCGATTGACGACGCTGTGGCTTATTTTATGAAACATCTATTTGCACAAATTATTATCGAGGGTATCGCACGCACTTATTAGGTTATGATGTTGGTTGACCGTCACATCCTCTCCTCATTATTAATTAGGGTCACTTCCTTCTGATTGATCCCTTCCTAATTTCTTTTCTCAAATTGTGCAGTAGTTAATACTTTATGAATCCTTAGTTGAACCTTCAACCATTCCTCATTTTTACCAATATCCCTTAATTCATCAACTTACAATCCGCCATATCGAATTAAGGTAACTGGAACATGCACCTGTTTTAAGGGTTTATTAAAATCACCTCTGGTAGTTTTTTGATATGGTGTTTTTTTCAATATACTAAGTGACCCGTTTGATTCTAAATAACAATAAGCTACCTCTCTTATAGAGAAGGTTTCAGATTGACGCAATAGACTTTGCAGTTGATTAACATTCACCCGATTCTTTTTCAATTGTTCCCTATTTATTACTCCATCTCTTATTAAAACAGATGGTTTTCCTTCAAAAATCAGACGTAGCTTGAGAAATTTCTGACCTAAAATTTCTACAATCAACAAAAGTAGCGCCCATAATATCATAGAGTAAACAATGTAAAGAACTCCTACTTTTTCATCATAAAGAGTATTTCCTAATAATTCTCCAAGTACTAAAGCAGCTATGAATGTAAAGGGAGATATTTGATTTATTATTTTCTTCCCTACTATTTTCACAAGAATGAATAACAGAAAAAAACCAATTACAATTTCTATTGTTAGATATAAGATATTCAATCTTTACTTCCCCCTTCTACAAAGAACTACTTTCATTATTAGCTCCTTTTCAAGTATTAAAACCTCTTTTTAAATCATAGTTCTTTATTCAAAAGAAAAATTCATTCAAAAAACCCGCTTTCCTTTATAAACGAATAACGGACAGATGTCATATGTTTTTAATTTGTTCGTATGCTTCTAATGCGCGAATTCTAGCAAAGGAATTAGTGAGTGACGTTTGATTCGTAATCGTCTTAAGATTGGATGCATATTGTTTTTTTACGCTGTTTAGGATTGAATTTTGATATAATACAGTTATATGAGGTTCGATAAAGCCTAAAATTACCAACCGTATACATCTAATTGGATAAATCTCGTGGTGGGATGTAAAAAGGAAGAGGTTATAAAATCACTCTGGTCTCTCTTTTGCCGAAGTGTAGATCGCATCCAATTCTTTTTTCATTAAAGTGAATTTCATATAAATAATTAATGAGGTAAGGTTAATCAATTTGAAAACAAAAAATAAGTTTTATCAGAAAAAACGATGGAAGTTCCCTGTCTATATTATTGTCATTCCTATATTGCTTATATTTATAATTGGACAGTTTACACCTATACTTAATACCTTTATTATCAAGCAGCTTTTTGAAGCGGATTCTTTTGCATCCCCTAAAAATATTGAAATAATAAAAAGACAAGTCAGTGTTAAAAAAGATATTATTTATGATAAACATGGAATTGAAAATAGTCTATTAGATATTTATTATCCGAAAAATATTAAGAAAGAACTCCCTGTTATCATGTGGATACATGGTGGCGCATTTGTTTCGGGTAGTAAGGAACAAACTCAAGAATATGGAATGGCATTAGCAAATGAAGGATACGTAGTAGCAAATATAAACTATGCTATTGCACCTGGACAAAAATATCCTGGACCAATCATACAAACTAACCAGGCTCTTAAATATTTACAGAATAATGTCGCTAAATATGGCGGTGATATGAATCAATTATTCATTGGAGGCGATTCAGCTGGAGCTCAAATTGCCAGTCAAACAATTGCATTAATATCTAATGAGACACTTGCAAAATCAATGGATATTCAACCTTCTGTTGATAAAGAACAATTAAAAGGTGCTCTTTTATTCTGTGGTGTTTATAATATGGACAAAATAGGTACTCAGTCATCTCCAATAATAAAAAAAGGTATCCAATCAGTATTTTGGGCATATACAGGAAAAAAAGATTTCAAGTCCTTCTCCAGACTAGATGAGATGTCTACAGTCAACCATATAACACCTAATTACCCTCCAACCTTTTTGACAGTTGGAGATGCTGATCCACTAGCCCCACAATCAACAGAGCTTATTGATGTTCTCAAAAATAATGGTGTGGAAGTAGAAAGTATTTTATTTAACGGAACAAATACTGACCTAGGTCATGAGTATCAATTTGATTTTACTACTACACATGCTGAACACACACTAGGAAAAACGCTTGCCTTCTTAAAAAAGCATAGTGGGAAATAGCCCAATATGTACACAGTGTTTTGTTATATGTATATTACAACTTAGTATTTCACATGGTATTTCTACCTCGAAATAAAAGTCTGCTTACCTATTTTAGTTATCAATGAATCAATAAAACCGATTTCCGATTTCCATACTATATAGGGAATCGGTTTTTTATATAAAAAATAACTTATCCTTTGAAAACCCACATTTATTATGTTCATCATCTATTGATGACCTTTCTCTTTCCCTTTCCCTTTCCCTTTCCCTTTCCCTTTCCCTTCTAGATCTATCTGAAATTAATATGGAGTGAGTGAAAATTTTATTTAGAGATATAAGGAAGTTTATTTGAGTCAATAATAATTAAATATTAAGACATGTCCGTTTGGATTAGATGGCAACAAACATGGAGAATATGTTGGGAGGAGGTTTAAGATAAAATGAACAAAGTTATACAACCAATACATGTATATAGTTTGCTATTTTTATCCGTTAGTTTTTTAACACATTTCATTTTAATTCCAACGATTTTCACGGTAGTTGAACGAGAAGCATGGATAAGTGCCTTGGTAAGTTTAATTCCAATATTTCTTTTTGCATTATTTATTTCTAGGATTACATCTTCATTAAACCAAGTTCCATTCCTTGAATTAAGTTTATTCCAAATTAGACCACTCTATTTTGGAATAATTACTATATGTATATTTTATTTAATTTCATCAACTTTCGTCTCCCTCAAATTTACAATTATATGGGCCGAGGAAAGTTTTAACTCTGATTATCCATATTTTATAACAGTTATTTTATTTATATTATTATGCTTTTATGGTTCTCTAAAAGGTATCAAAACCATAGCTATACAGTCATTGATTATTTGTACACTATACATTTTTTTGTTTGTACTCCTCAATTTAGGGAACTCAATGAATAATGAATACGAACTAATATTACCAGTAAATACAAGTAATACTTCGTCCATTTTATGGGGAATATTATACATATGTATCGGTATTTTAGAAGTGGGATTTATTTTAATTTTTTTAAATGGTTATGTAAAAGAGAGGAAGAATAGTAAAGGAATATTCGTTTTCTCTATACTATTTGTATTTTTGGTTTTTATTACGATTGTAACTACTATCTCAGAATTCGGCATTTATGTAACACAAAAAATGATTTTTCCTATAAACGAACAATGGAGGGTTTTGTCATTCGGTAAATACTTTACAAGAATGGATTCTTTATCTGTTCTCCAAATATTATCAATGGCTTTTATTCGCATATGTTTATTTATGTATCTTGTTTCTTCCTTTTTCAAAAACCGAAAATTAATATTATTCATGTGCTATCTTTGTTTAACAATAGGTTTATTAATCCCTTGGTCTGTTACTGATTTTTTATCATTTATAAAAAACTTTTATCTTCTTTTTATTTTTGTGTTTTTATTCTTATTCATTACGGGTATCTATGTATTAGAAAAAAAGCAAAAGGGAGTTAAAAACTTTGACTGAAGTTAGTAATAATAAGGATTTTTTTTATAAAGAATTTAGTCATCAATCAAATGTATCGATAAGTAGTAAATACTTTATTTTTAACAACGAAAAACACGAAGTAATTTTTATTTACTGCCATAGTTTAATTGACAGTGTTCTTTATTTCAATTCTTTATTACCGAATATTAGACTCCTGGCTGAACAAGGAAATTTATATGATGAAGATATAATAAATCGTTATTTAGAGGTAAAAGAGATAAAAGCATACTCAACAGATGAAATAAATAGCAAAATTTTCACAGGATTTTTATATTTTTATCATGTTCAATCAAATAAATTATATTCAACCAATATAGCTAAACTACCTGAACGATCAATTGAAGAATCAAATATGGAAGTTTCATTAAGAGGACCACGAGATGGATTTGTTGAAAATATAGATACAAATTTTTCTTTAATAAGAATGAGATTAAAGAGTAAAAATTTATTATGCGAAAATTTCACAATTGGAGATGCGAGTAAAACAAAAGTTTTATTACTCTACATTGATAACTATATTGATCAAAACACTTTGAGAAATGTACAAAACAAACTAAATAGAATAAAAGTAGATAATATTGCAAGTAGTTATCATATTGAAGAATTACTTTATGATAAGTTGAGCCTCTTTCCCCTCCTTGATTATTCAGGAAGACCAGACTTTGTAGTAAATTCTCTCAATAAAGGTCGTTTTGTCATATTGGTAGATGGAAGTCCAAGCTGTTTAATTGGACCAGTAAATTTATTACTTATTTTGAAAGCAGCAGAAGATGATCAAACTAATTTTTTATTTGTGAGTTTTTCACGCATGTTAAGGATTACATCTTTACTAACTAGTATATTTTTACCTGGTTTTTGGATTGCATTAACTGTCCATCAACTTAACCAGTTGCCATTTCCCTTATTAATATCGATATCTGCATCTAAAATTGGACTGCCCGTCTCTTCTTCGTTCGAAATTCTTATAATGCTCATCTTTTTTGACCTCTTTCGAGAAGCTGGAATACGTTTACCTAAAGCTGTAGGTCAAACCGTTGCAGTCTTAGGAGGTTTAATAGTTGGTGATGCTGCCATAAGGGCAGGATTTACATCGCCATCGACTTTAGTAATTGGAGCACTTACAGTTATATCTAGCTATACATTAATTAATCAAAATATACTAGGGAACGTATTTTTAATAAGAGTTGCTACGTTAATAATTGCCTCCTTTTTTGGAATGTATGGCTTTGTTTTAAGCGTCTTATTTTTCTTAACATATATCTCTTCATTAGAAAGTTTCGGGCATCCTTACCTTTCTACATTAAATAAAGTTAATATACCCAATCTTATTAAAGGTTTTTTTAAAATGCCATTTAGAATCAAAATAAAAGACTGACTGCTTTTTAGAAGGGAGATAATAAATGTCCCATTACTTTACTTCCACATTTAAAATAACATTAATTTTTCCTTTATTATTTGTTCTAGGCGGTTGTTTAGGTACGAAGGAAATACAAAGTGAAGTTTATATTACCGCGCTTGGTATAGATTATTCTAATAATAAGTATCATTTATATTTTCAAGCTTTCGGATTTACTAATGTAGCGGGCTCAGATCCCAGCATTGCGTCTGAGCCCGCTCCAATTGTTGTTGGCCATGGAGAAGGTGAAACAATTCAGGGAGCAATCGATGATATAGAAAAGAATTCTGTGAACCCTTTGTATTATGGACATATACAAACTTTCTTTATTTCCAAAAATGTATTGGATGGTCATTTGGATGAATTTTTTGATTTTTTTAGCAGGGATTATTATTTACGTTACAATACTTTAGCTTATGGATTTGAAGATGATATTAAAGAGATAATGAATGTACATGGTCTTTTTTATAAACCACCTATATTAACATTTCCCTATGATCCAAATGAACAATTATTCTTTAATTCATTCATCTCAACCAGCACTGTACAAGACATGATTAAAAGATATTATGAACCAGTTGGATCAATTATGGTTCCTTCCATAAAAATTAGTGAAGATTATTGGATGGAGGATAATAAATCTAAGAATATATTAAAAATAAGTGGTGCCTATTTTCTTTCACAACAAAATTTAAATGGGTGGATAAACGAAGAAGAACTATCAGGGCTCGATTGGTTTAATAAGGATTTTAATAAAATGAAATTATCAATAAAGGATAAGTCTGTTTCTATGTTAATTGACAATATAGATTATCATATAGAAATTGAGGATAATAAAATTCCTAAATATATTATAAATTTAGAAATAAAAGCTTCAATCAGAGAAAATCCAAAAAATATTGGAAAAGAAACAATTGAAAATGATATTAAAAATATTATTTTATCACAGTTTCAAAGTACATTTAATAAAGGGTTGGACATAAACTCCGATATCTTCAATTTTTCAGAAAAGGCTTATCGTTTTAAGTCGCAGTCATGGACTATAGATGAATTAAATTCCATTACCGATAATTCTATTCAGAAATTTAATATAAATGTTTTCATAAAGGATGAAGGAGCTAAAAAATAATAAGTTCATCTTTAAAGAGTTATTTATAGTGTAATTCTAATAAGATTTTAATAAATAATAAAAACCTAAATACCAATTTCTAATTGTGTATCTGAATTAATTATTATACAATTTAAGTTCATGAATGAAGTAGAAGATGAGGAAATGTAAATGATAATGAACAAATTAGAAGAAACAACAAATGAATTACTTCAGGCAGGCTATACAATTGAGGAAATTAAAGAAGCTTTTGATGAAGCGTTTAATAAAGCTATACAATCAAAGACTAATGATGAAACAGATAACTAAAATTGGTTGTCTGTTTTTTTATGTACTTTCAGAATTTCCCTTATAACCATCCCTATTTTTGTCTATGCTAAAAGTAGCTACTTTTATATTACAAATACTAAAAAAGCAGGGATTTAAAATTGAAGAGAAAATTTATTTTAATCATAAGTTTAACCGTATTATTGTTACTCTCTGGATGTTGGGATGTCACTGAACCGCAGAGGATGTACTATGTACATGGAGTCGGTGTAGATTTTAAAGATAATCAATATGAAGTTTTTTTACAATTAATTAATTTTGCCGATGTTGCAAAATCCGAATCGATGAATACGCAAGCAGCAAAGGCAGAAATTGGTCGTGCTAAAGGAAAGAACTTGGAAGAAGCTATTTATAAATTATATAGATCCATTGATCAAGAAGTATTTTGGGGACATATGGCTTATCTAATACTTACAGAAGAAGCTATGAAAAGTGAACATGCTATTTCTGTAATCGATAGTTTTTTACGTTTTAGAGAAACAAGATATCAAATGTATATACATTGTACACAAGAACCGCTAGAAGAGATTCTTTTAATATCACCTATATTAGATAAATCACTACCTAATTCGAAACTAACTAGTCCATTAAAAACTGGTTTTGTGGAAGCATATATTGAACCTGTTACTTTTCGAAATCTAATTCTCGACTTAAATGAACCAAGTCATGAATCTGCGTTACCCCTAATTTCAATAAACAAGGAATGGAAAGATTCAGAAAAAGAATCAGAAAAAGAAACTCACTTACAGGGTTTAGGTATACTTTCAAAAGATGGATTTAAAGGAATGATAAAAGGTGATGAAGCTAGAGGTACTCAATGGATGAAAAAACATACAACCCGTGGGGATTTAACCTTCAAATTAAACAGTAGTGAGGAATATTTAACCGTAGATTTAGAAAAACTTAATCTTGATATAAAACCAATTGTAAAAGGTAATGAGGTGCAATTTGAAGTAGAAATCCAAGTCAATGCTACAGTTAATGGTTTTAAAGGTAAAGTGACATCAGATGAAGTAAGAAAAGGAATCATTAAGGAACTAACAAAAGAAATAAAAACAACATATGAAGCAGGACTGAATATAGACGTTGATATTTACCGGTTATCCGAATACCTTTATCGAGATAATGTTAAAGCATGGAAGCGATTAGAGAAAGATGGAAAAGTACCTTTAACTAAAGATTCGATTAGTAAAATAAATGTAACTGTTAACAAGATAAACCCAGGCAGAAAAACATTTCAAGAAACGATTAAAGAATAAGCGCAAAAATGCCAGGTACTCACCTTTTATGAGCGCCTGGTTATTTGTTTATATAGGTTAATCAAAATCATTTTCTTCTTCTATTTTACGAATTGCCCCTGTTTTCGCAGTTACTTCTACTTCATATATCTTATTTTGAGAAGTCAAAATGAATATTTCATATACTAAAGTACCATTCTCCATATCCATACTATAATGTATGATTTGACCTGGTACTCTTTGCACGGCTATCTGCATTGCTTGTTGGGGAGAAATTCTCTGATTATATGATGGCATTACCATAAATACATCCTCCTCGTTATACATACATGCTCCTATATTATGCAAGAACGAAGATTTCTGTTAACACTTTTCTAAATGCTACGTCTTCAAGTGTTCCCTGACCGTCACCTATCTCTAATGAAAGCTTTATATTTATAATTAACTAATTAAAATAGACAACTAGTAAGTTCATTATTTATTCCATTTAAATGTAATATCTACAAATACCCTTTTTTATTTCTAAAAAAACGAATTAATTTTCTTTTTTTCATCCATACTATCTATGTTTGAAAATATTTAAATAAGAGAGGAAGTGCAAGTATGGGAATACTTAGCGGAAACCCTAAAGACGAACCATTACACTACGGTGAAGTATTTAGTATCTGGACACACCTTACTGTGAATTATGGCTTCATAGCTGGGTATCAAACATTTCACAACCATTCTGGTGATGAAGATTTAAGAAAAATTATAGAAGATATCATCGACACTTGTAGAGAAGAAGTAAAGCAGTTAGAAAAAATATTAAAAACTAACGGTATTGCTCTACCACCTGCACCACCAGAAAGACCAGTCGCACGTATTGAGGATATCCCTCCTGGAGCGAAATTTAATGATCCAGAGATTAGTGCTGCTCTAACAGGTGACCTAGCAGCTGGATTAGTTACATGTAGCCAAGTTATGGGTATGTCAACTAGAGAAGATATTGGACTAATGTATGGTCAGTTCCATACTGCAAAAGCTCAACTTGGCGCAAAACTATTACGTCTTAATAAAACTAAAGGTTGGTTAATTCCACCGCCATTACATGTAGATTACCCAGAAAAATAAAAATATTTCCGCAGGACAAACCGTCTCCCCAGTATTACACTGGGGTTTTTTGTACCCGATATAAATTGTACGATTGTTGCCGAAAATCAATCTTTTTGAATACATAAAATCCAATAACATCACACAGAATAATTGAAAAAAGGTGTTGATAATCGAGCCTTCTTATAATCTGACAGTTACCGACATTGATGCACTGAGAAATGCCATATCAAACGAATTTCTGAACTATTAGGGATGGACTACCGATAATTATGGTAGAGTAAAAGAAAACGGCATTCAGATATATAAGGCAGGATACGTAACTGCCATACAAAAAATTCTTAATGAGATATAAATGTAGCTTTAAAATAAAGTTTGAACAAAAAAACCTCGTAAATTCTTACACTAAGATTAATAAGAAGCATCATTTTCTACAGCGTTACTTCATAATCGCGCCCGTTTGTTTAACAAGAATCAAGGTAACGATGACATTCGGAAACTTATGAATTAAGAAAAGTTTTTACTGCAGCTAAAAATGCTTGTAAATTAGCATCATGCACAAAGTGTCCAGCATCCTCTACCGTTACAAATTTGCAATTCGGAATAAGCTCAGAAACTTCCTGCAATTTGTTTTAAGGAACAGGACTGGTCTCCCCACCACCTATAATAAGAGTCGGCATGTTAATGTCGGTAAGACGTGTCCACCAATCGGGATTGGGTTCATTAAGTTGCCCTAAAATCGAAGGTACAACCTGCTAATCAAATGGAATGGGTTCAGGTGGTTTGGAAGGAATTACAATCGGCCTATCAGGAGGAGGAAGAGTGTCTTCAACAATCAACCGTTCTATCCTTGACGGAAATGTTTCCGAGAAAATATAGGATATTGTTCCCCCATGGAATGACCAATTAGCGTAAATCTCTCTAAATTCATTGCATTCGCAAAATGAAGCAAGTCATCGCACATCCGTTCAAAGGTATATGAACTAGCTCTTGCACTCCCACCGTGACCCCGTTAATTTAACGCTAAAAATCGGTATTTTTCTCCTAATACAGTCGCCACTTTGATGCTCCATCTTCAAAAATCAGTAAGAGGTATGACTATAATCATCCAGATACAAACCTTGAATATCGATATTAAAAGTCCAATTGATTATTTACGCTGAAGTATAATTAAGTTACTCCTTTACATAAAAAAGGAATAGGATCCTCAAAATATCCTACTCCTTTTCTACATTATTCATTTGGAAATTTCGGTAGATAAATCATTGCCTTAAATAAATCGCCATCAACTTGAATTAAGAACTTTCCGTACTGGATGTGAATAAGACTTTCAGCAATTGACAACCCTAAACCACTACCTTGACTTGATCTGGATTCGTCTCCTCGTTTAAAGCGTTCCATTAGTTCATCGACTGAAATATTTAATTCATACGCTGAAATATTTTTAAATGTCACAAGTATTTCATTTCCTAAATCTTCAACACTAATATATACCCTTGATGCAGGCTGTGCGTATTTAAAAATATTCGAGAATAAATTTTCGATAGAGCGCCATAGGAGTTTCCCATCAGCCTTTACATAGACTTTTTCTGTTGGGTATGCTAACTTAAAATCTAATGCAGACGCTTCAATTTTTTCATCCATTTCTCCTATTCCTTGTGTAAGTAATGACACGATGTCAATCCGTTCTAATTGAACAGGGATACTTCCACTTGACGCTTTAGCTGCTTCAAATAAATCATCTGTTAGTAGCTTAAGTCTTTTCGATTTTTGATCTAACACATCTATATATTCAGCAATTAAATCAGGGTCTTTTTCTATTTTTAATAAATCAACATACGTAATAATTGACGTTAAAGGTGTTCTAATATCATGTGAAACATTTGTAATGAGCTCTGTTTTTAAACGCTCGCTCTTAATTTCACTATCCACCGACTTTTTTAACCCATCGGTAATACTATTAATGCTCGCTGCAAGTTGGCTAAACTCCCCTTTACCTTCTACTTCAATTCGATGCTGAAGATCTCCGTTCTTAATTTGCTCTACGCCCTCTTTAATACTGTTAAACGATTTTACCTTTTTTAGTGTAAGCCAAGCAGCTAGGCCTATCGTAATAGGAAATAAGAAAAACGTTGCCACAACTACTATTGGATAGCCAATGACAAGCAGTACAACTTTCACACCGATACTACCATTATCAAATACACTTTTTACCCAAAGTGAAACCTTTTTTAGAATTTGATAGATGAGTGTATGCCGAAGTAATGTTTTATTTTTAATATGCTTTACGAGCGATAAAACCATCAGTAAAGCAATGATAAAAATTGGTATTGTAATAAGCATATACATAGCATTCGGTACTCCAAATTCAATAAGTATTGCTATCCACAATGAAATTGAAAAACCCATTATTACAATATTGAGATCGTTATATAATTTGTCAATGACATTCAAATTAATTTCTTTGTCTTCAAATGACGTTCTTCCAATGACAATCATTAAATAAACAAAAGATACAATAAAACCTGCTAAAAACAAAATAAATTCATTTAAACTACTTTTGGCAATCGCCTTGTCTTTTTCCCATTCCTCTATTTTTTGTTCTATGAACGGCTCTCTAAACGCCAAATATAGGACGTCTTTTTTGGGATTCAACTCTTCAATGCTGCTTGTAATATAATCTAAGTAATTACTTTCTTTCACTTCATTTGGATAAAGCTTTTCTTGGTAATCCTCAAATAGCATATATGCTTTAAATGATTCAAATTGCTCTTTCTTGTTTAGTTCACTATTAGAGAATACATGCTCTCCGTCGCTTGCATAAAACGCAATTCCTTCATTTGCTTCTAGTGTGCTGAGTAACCGATAAAACTCTCTTACTTGTTCTTTCTTGATTTCTTCTTTTTTAAGATTTATGTCATCTGCATATTTTTCTTGGTAGAGGCGATTATTTTCCTCTTCACTTAAATTATCATCATATCTATCTGAATAACGGAAATCACTATATACATTTTCTTCGATTTCTCTTATATACTCTTCAGTTAAGGTCTTACCGCTTAAAATATGTTCTTCACTTTTGTATGTGCCAATTAATTGCACTAAGGATGAAAGTATACTGTAACTTTCATCAGCGAATGCTCGGCTTTCAAAATAACTTTCTTGATTGATACTACTAATATGAACCCCATTTACTTCCATATCAATAATTGCTTTCGTAGTACCCGTTATACAAACAACGGCAATTAAAAACACAATAATTTTCGTAATAAGTACATGACTAATATTTCTCAACTTTATACCCAACTCCCCATACCACTTTTAAATACTTTGGCTCTTTCGGATTAATTTCAATTTTTTCTCGAATCTTTCGAATATGAACCGAAACCGTATTTTCTGGATTGATGGCTTTTTCATTCCATACCTTTTCATAGATCTCTTCCATTGTGAATACTCGCCCAGCATTTGCTGTAAGAAGCTTTAAAATTTTATACTGCACGGGTGTCAAATGAACCTCTTCTTTATCAACAGTAATGACTTTCTGTTCATCATCAATCGTAAGCCCACCCGTTTGCAATACAGCGCTACTCTTCTCAAGACTTCCAAATGTCGTATACCTTCTTAGCTGGGATTTCACCCTAGCCACAAGTTCCAAAGGATTAAACGGTTTGGCTATATAATCATCTGCTCCGATATTTAATCCGAGTATTTTGTCATGATCCTCCGATTTAGCAGAAAGCATAATTAATGGAATCATATGTTCTTGCCGAATCTTCATCGTCGCTGTAATCCCATCCATTTTTGGCATCATAATATCCATTATTATTAGATGAATTTCATGATCACGAATCAGTTCGAGCGCCTCAATGCCATTGTAAGCTTTTAAAACCTGATATCCCTCATTTTCTAAATAAATGCTAATTGCCCTTACGATTTCTTTATCATCATCACAAATCAAAATGTTCAATTACATTCACTCCTCAATCTACTCATGTTCATATGATTCCTCTATAGGATTCGTGTAAACTTATAATACAAATTAATTCTTAACAAACACACACACTAATTCTTAAGATTTTCTTATTGTTTTATCAAAATAATTTTTGTATGCAAATGTAGTTTGTTTTGGTGGTTCAATCATCTAATAAATACTATTTTCCGAAAAAAGCATCCTTCTTATACTTGAGGACCATTTTTTTGTAAATAAAACATTCATGAGCTTTTCGCTCCCATCCATGGCATGAAAATAAATTATTTACACTGAAAAATGCGTTAATCATCCGCAAAGGGATTGTCTTACTACTTCACTTTTACTAGTTTTACAACCAGATGCGTTAGCTGTTACTGCATTTGTAATATCGACCTTAGTTTTACTCATATGTAACATTAATAGACATATTATCCGCTTTGTTATGTTGCTTATTCCCTAAACTTTCGTTATTATTTCTTGGTTTTTTTAGATGATCTAGCACCTGACCCATATGTTGAAGATATCTTGTTTATGGCAAAAGATTTAGGAATACTCTGGTTTTTCATTTCTTTAATTTCACTTTTAATTCTTATAATACCTTCCGTTTTTTTCCACCTAAAAAGAGAAAAATAACATCAATTAGTCTAGGTATATACTTTTTCACATTATTAGTAACAACATTTTTTGGAAACATCCCTGTTATCCTAATGGTATACGGAATTTCCCCTATAATTGGTTACTTTATATCTATCAATTGGCTTATTCGAAGTAAGCAAGGAGATAAAAACTAATATTATATAATCAAATGCCTTTTCATAAGAAAGTTTCCTTTAATATTGCCTAATTAGAGCGTCCGAAAAATTCAGTTAGATAGAAATGTAATAAACCAATCGGTTAAGCGTAAGTCTACGCAAAACTTCAAACTCCAAAAAAAGAAATAAAACATGCCTTTTTGGGGCGTGTTTTATTTCTACTTCACAATCTCTTGAACATAGTGGTTCATGTTCTTTTTAATATTAACTTACTTTAACAATTCTTACAGATACATTTGGAATGCTTGTAAACTGAGAGTTATAAATATTTCCTCCTTGAGAATCCGCTGCAATTTCCAAAGTATTAACAAGATTAGGTGCTACAACAAGAAACCCCGAACTTAAAGTTTGAAACGTTCCAGGTGCTACTTGAGGACTGACAACAGTGGCTCCAACAATAGAAGAACCATTAAGGAGAGCTCTAGTAGATACAAAATTAGCTGTTGGGGCTGATGATTTTGTAGTATATTCGACCCAATAAGTACCAGCTTCTATATTTATAACACTAGAACCCGGTGTATGTGTTATTCCTGATGTCAATATTAGATTAGTATCTAATGGTATCCCTGTACCCTGAGGAATGAGTCCAGTTGTAGTGAAATTTACTATAAAAGCATGGACGTTAGTAGTTAATGATTCAGGAGGTGGACAACACATAGAACAAGGAATTGCATGAAGTTTGTAATTATTTTTTGGACAACACATAGAACAAGGAATTGCATGAAGTTTGTATTTTCTTTTGTTATTTAGGCTCATATACAAGTCAGACTCCTTTATCTTAGTAGTATATTTTATGAGGAATAAGTTTTTTTCTCCTGTATGTTTATCCATAACGATCGCGATACCATTTTTCAAAGTTTAACAGCCTAGCACGCACAACATCAAAGCTACGTTCTTGTAAAAATTTCGGCAAAGCATCATGAATGTAATTAATTTTTGCTTTTTTCATTGCCACTCGAGCCTGCAATTTTAGTTCTCTTTATTGACTGGCACAAAGTGCAAATGCATGTGAGTTGTTGTTTCGTCTTTATGTATTTTTCCACTCACTACATTCTCTTTTCCGAACTCCTTACAGAAAAATTCGTAGAAACCTTAAATAATCATCTGTTTTTTCTCGCCACATTTTTCAGCTTGCTCCTGAGGGACCGTTAAAATATTGGAGTATATCACGACCGAATTCTTTTGTACTCTCAAACCACACTCTTTTTATTCGTCCACTCGCTGCTTATACAAATTTCCCTCTGACTCTACTAGGTCAGTCATAATTATTTTTTGTACGCTCCAGATCAATGTCTTCATTTTATTTGAAGTGTTGGTTCTGCAAAAACCACCGATATTTTTATAATTGGAGTGGAAAGTGGTGAAGCTATTACTGGAGTATTAGCACTAATAACGGTGTTTGTTCAGTTGATGATAGGAGATAAGAGGGAAAGGCTTGGATCTGATTATCTAATTCATCACTCAAAAAAATTCCCTTTTCTCTTTATAGCAATAGAGAGGTCTCTGTATAGCTAGAATATGTAGCAATCAAATCTATTCATGGACGTTTTACTAACATTTTTACTCATTTTAATAAAAGAGTTTTTTGAGCTGAAAGATTGATTTTTAATTATCATAAGTCCTTTGTCTATCATAACTGCCTACTAAAACATTATTGACAGTAAGTTACACTTCGCCTTTATTATAAAACAAAATGCTTGAAGCGAATTACCTATAATCTTGATAATTTTGATACGTCTTTTCGTTACAATTTTAATACATTAATGGTCTTACCAGTTAAGTATTGCCAAAGGGGCAACTTTTCAACTTTTCGGTGTTTAACTCTGAATAAATCATCTATGTTTTTCAATCATAGTAATTGTCTAGGCACTTAATAGCGATAAGTAGCTTACTAAGTGTAAAATCCTTTAGGATTCCATTCTCTTTTTAGTTTTCCCCCGTTCCGCACTGTACGTGCGAGTTTCCCCACATACAGCGTTCCATCATTACTTTTAGAATCCCATTTTTCTCAATCTCAGAAGAACTGCCTTAAAAACTAAACTAGTTCGTATTTCTCTTATATAATGATCTCTAATTCAGCCAGCTCACGGAGCTTATTGACTTTCTCAATTTGTTCATCGTTCAACCATAGCAAGTTAAGGTATTTTTTAATCGTCTCTTCTCTTTCAGCGTGAATTAGCTTATGAACATCTACCGTTATTATCATTAGATTTTTATAGGATTCATCTTTAGTTTTAGACCATGGCACCTTACAGCCAAATTAAAAAAGAAAGCAATGAAAATATAAATGTAATTTTTCTAGATAATAAAAGTTTCCCTCTATTTATAACCCCATTAACTGATAAAACACTAAATTAACACTCATTTGACTACAACTAAAATTTAAGAGAGAATATATAAAGAATGTTGAAAGAAAGGAGGATTTCTGTGCAACATCGCTCACTAATTCTGCTTGGGTTATTAATGGGACAAAGTCAACACGGATATCAAATTAATGAATTCATCGAAAGAAACTTAAGTACAGTTACAGATATGAAAAAGCCTACTGCTTATGCTACTCTGGATAGACTAAATCAAAAGGGTTATATAGATATTCAATTAGTACAAGAAGGAAATAGGCCTACTCGAAAAGTGTACTCTATAAATGAAAGTGGCCGAACCTATTTTTATCAATTACTATTGGATAATCTATCCTCTGCAGAAAGTGTTAATTACCAAGGAGATATTGGGTTAATGTTTATTGATTTCCTTCCTATGGATCAAGCAATACCGGCCTTGAAAGAAAGATTAAAGAATAACAAAAAACGCATAGATTTATTTAGGCAAACTCCTGCACATGGGGTAAGAACCGGTGTTAATCTAGCGGTCAAACATAAAATTACCATGTTAGAAGCAGAAATAGTCTTTCTTGAAAATACTATTCAAAATTTTGTTCATTCGGATTAAATATTTTGTCCAAATAAAAAAGGAACCGAAGGGGTTCCTTTTTTTATTTGAATCTCAAAAAAATCCCCATATTTTAATCATATAGTCACGATTGACTAATCAATAAAAAACTATTATACTTTTATTAGTCAAACGTGACTATACATTTACAATAAAGGAGTGACGTACATTGTTTCTTGCTATTAGAGAATTAAAGCATGGTAAATTACGCTTTCTGATGATTGGCGTTATAACTATTCTGATTGCTTGGCTGGTATTCATACTATCTGGATTAGGTAACGGCCTTTCCACTCTTAGTGCTGCGACTTTTAAAAATATGGATACCGATTATGTAGTATTTGAAGAGGGGTCAAGAGCCTCTATGAGCCGATCGTTATTGAGTGAATCATTGGCAGGGAAACTAGAAAGCCAACCAAATGTTTCAGCGGTATCAGCAATGGGTGCAACCATGGGAACAGTAACAAATAATTCAAGTGCGAATAAAAATGAAAAAGTAGATATTGCCATACTAGGTATCAATCCTGGTAGTTTTCTGGAACCTAATGTAGAAGAAGGAAAGGACCTCCATGCAAATAAGCCTTTGGAAGTTATCGTTAATGATACTTTAAAGAAAAAGGGGTTTAAGATTGGTGATACGCTGAAAATAGAAGGGTCATTAGAAAAGTTGAAAATTGTTGGGTTTGTACAAAATGAAACATACAATCATTTGCCTGCTATTTTTACTACCTTGGATAAATGGCGCTCCATTCAATTTGCAGCACCTGGTTCTGATAAAGGTATTGAGAAACCAGTAAACGCAATTATGCTGCAAGGTGAAAAGATTGACTCCGAGAAACTAAATCATTTATTCAAAAATGCTGAAACAGTAACTAAGGCCACGGCCATACAGGGAATGCCCGGTTATAAAGAAGAGAATGGCACAATTATGATGATGCTCACTTTCCTTTTGGCCATTTCGGCATTTGTACTGGGGGTATTCTTCTACGTACTTACCTTGCAAAAATCTAATCAGTTTGGCATATTGAAGGCTATCGGCTCCAGCAATCGTTTCCTAGGAAAAGTTATTGTATCCCAAGTATTTCTATTATCATTTACTAGTATTGCAGCAGGAATCTTGTTAACCTATGGGACAGCCCTTATTCTTCCTGAGGAAATGCCTTTTTCACTTGACCTTAAATTAGTTGTCCTTTATGCCCTTTTATTACTTGTTATTTCTATTTTAAGTTCATTAGTTTCAGTTCGAAAAATTACAAAAATAGACCCACTTCAAGCGATCGGGAGGATGGAATAAATGTCAGGTATACAATTGAAAAATGTCTCAAAACTGTATCAACATGGGGAAAATCAAATTCTTGCCCTTGATAATATTTCCTTAACTGTGGAACAAGGTGAGTTTATTGCTGTTATTGGCCCATCAGGTTCAGGTAAAAGTACCTTTCTTGCAATTGCAGGCGCCTTACTTCAATCATCTGAAGGTGAAGTTATTCTAAACGGTAAGAGCCTTAATCAGTTAAACCCTAAGGACTTAGCCCAATTACGGCTGGACGAAATTGGATTTATCTTACAAACCAGCAATCTTGTCCCCTATTTAAATGTTCTAGATCAATTACTTGTAGTAAAAAGAATGGCAGGAAAACTTTTAAAACATGATAAGGATTATGCAAAGGAATTATTGCAAAGTCTCGGTTTAACAGCAAAACAGAATAAATTGCCCGAACAGTTATCTGGAGGAGAACGCCAACGTACGGCAATTGCCCGCGCTTTTATAAACAGCCCATCTATTATTCTAGCAGATGAGCCAACAGCAAGCCTGGATTCAAAAAGGGCTCATGAAGTGGTTCAACTCATAGCTATAGAAGCAAAAACAAGAAACAAAGCAGCAATTATGGTTACCCATGACGAACGAATGCTTGAATACTGCGATAAAGTGTACCGAATGGAAGATGGCAGACTTAAACATGATGAATCTTTTAATTGTTAAAGAAATTATCTCTTTCCCATGTTCACAAGATCAGGACACTTACAAAAAACGGATGGTTTTATTAAAGTGGAGGTATTACTTACAATCTAATCGGGTTAAATTAACTGAATGTAAATATGTATTGGAACACGATAGAAGACTTTACTCAATAGAAAAATAGCGCTGCTTTCAAAGAAATCCATACAGGATCAAATAACGCAGAACAGAACTTCCTAATCTTTGGAAGTGAAAATTATTATTTCAGAGGTTGCTTCTAGTTTAGCGACAGCATAATTACTTACTACGGGGCTGGGACATAACTAATTTATCTGTGTCCAAAGCCGAATAGTAAATTCACTTTTTATTTATATGAATACAAAAAGCCGAAATATTATAGAATGCTGTGTTAGCATTTTTAATAATAGTTCGGCTTTTCTAGTTGCTAAAACCTTTTGTCCCAGCCTCTTTTATATTTGAACTAGTAAAGGTAAAATCAGGGAAGATCTTTAAATCCTTTTAAAAGCATTTACTAATGAGTACGATTCAAATTGAAAAATGCTATACAATATTTACTTCACAATCTGGTCCAACAGTGGTACAACTCAATTATAAACAATTCATCCTTTTATTGTGTTGAGATACATTTTTCCTTTTTACAAAAAAACCTTTAAATTACCATATCCAAAGGGGCAAATTTTTTCATTTTTAAAAATCAAGCATAAAGTTTCCCAAAATAAAATAAAGCATAAAACTTCCAAACGGAATTTTTATGCTTTACGTCACAGATAATTAGGCTTTCTTTTAAAAATACGGAGGGAAGTGTCGAGACACGAAAGGCATATTGATTTTGTTCCATAGCTTTTTGGAAGGAGCCGCTTTGGGGTTTTCGCCGCTCGCTAATATCTAATGCCGCTGAAAATTTATAAAAGGAAATCATTCGTTCTGCAATATCGTTTGGTAACTCTCCTGCTTGGAGTAGCTTATCATATTTGCGAAAATAAATACGATATCGCTCACTTTCTGGAACTAATAATAAATCTGATGCACCGAAGTGATAGGCTTTTAGTAAAAGTTGTTCACATTTTCGTTCAACAACCGTTTCAAAGTTCTGCTGCATATTCGCACCCCTCTTCTGGTTTATTCGAATATGACCGCTCTATTCGTTATGTCCTAGTATAGATAGGAACCTGTCGCAAGAAAAGCCCTTTTCTTAAATTAAAAATTTGCTATAAAATTTCCTATCAAACGTGTTTTTTGCTATAAAAATGTGGATAACGTGCAAATTACCACTAACGGTTTATTCAGGAAAAGAAACTAGGGCAGTAATTTTCTCTCTAATTCCTACCTTATATTCACCAATCCAAACACATTAAAACATCCCATATGACGATTACCAACCTCATCATATATGTAATCCGTTCGGTAAACATCATCGTAATTTTTAATTGGTTTAGGCATCATATTAATTTTACTTTTGTTAGTATCATACTCTTACACAATTTTGCTGTACTCGATAGCAACTTAGTTTTCTATATAATGAAAGAGGCTACCGAAATAATACGGCAGCCTCTTTATTTAGGTAAATATGATAATACACCCAGTCAGTATATGTTAGTCTATCGTTATATAAAACCCTATAATCTTATTCCATTATTTTTTGATTGAATTATGAGGACATTATTCGATTCTCCAGTATACTGCCCTACATTAAACTCATTTAGATTTATTAAATCCTTGTACTGTTTTGGAATTGGACAATCCCACTTTAAATTTTCTAACTTAAGTGGGAAGTTGTTATCATTAGGGTTAGGGGTATGGATATAAACCGCATCTGATCCTGTGTCTTCATCAACTAATTCTATCCAAGATTGATAAGGTTTTTCAAATACTTGAAGATTTTCTAATAAGCTAGTGTATAAAATTATATGAGCCTTTATATGCTCTCTTCTTAACTTCAAACTATTATCTCCACGGCCATAAAAATCAAGATGAGTGTGCCAGAAATCAAACCATCCTTCTTCCCCAAAATCTAAGTCATAGTACGCTACGTTTAGTTCCCTCGATAAATTATGAAAATAACGCTTTTTCCCACGAAATTTTTTCAATGATAATTTGCTCCCGTATCTTTTATATTTACTACTTATTTTGAACAATTAATAATGCAACAAATATAAAAGTAAAAATATATCAGTAATTCTTTCTTCAACTGTTACTGTCTTTTAAAGATAGTAAACTCCTTTATTTTTATAATAATGTTTGCTAGTAAAAACTACATTTAGAATATTTTACGCTGATAAATAGCCGTAGTAATCCCCCATGAAATAGCATAGATTGTGATTACCGCGCTCATATATAAAATTTGTAAAGGTATATCGACAATAAAATCACTTATAAATGGCATTATAGGCACTGTTATTCTAGTTAGAATAACGGAAAAGTAAAAGCAACAAATAATAGAAATAATCCGCTACTGATTATAATATCAGTAATCGTAAAAGGTTTATCAAAAACAAACAGTGTTAAACTAGTTACTACATTAGATACAACCATATATACAATAGCACCTATATAACGTGATGAGATAATTACTTTACGAGTGTACGGTAAGTAATTTAATAGAATATCTAGTTTCTGCTTTCTCATCGTAACCATACTTATTAGGGGATAAATACTACCAAATGCTTTTTCTGTAATATAACATCACGTCTGATTTAAATTAAGCATGGTTCATCTCCTCTTTAAAGTAGTACATGATATCTTCTAAAGTGGCACGTTCAATTACAACACTGTCTCCGAAAATTTCATTAACAGTTCTTCTATCTTTCGTTAAAGCTTCAAATCCCGTTGATGCGCGATGAACACGCACAAACGCTTTTTCAGTGTCGCGATCTAGTAGATCTAGGCCTCCTTTCACTAATGCATAATTTTCGACTAAATCATGACCCGAATGATTAAATATTAATGCCCCATTCTGCATAAAAGCTATATAATCTGCAATACGATCTAAATCGGTTGTAATATGTGTAGAGATAAAGATAGTACGACTACCATCAAGCATTATCTCTTGTAATAAATTTAAGAACTCTCGTCTAAAAATAGGATCTAAACCTGCTGTTGGCTCATCCATAATAATTAACTCTGCATGGTGTGACAAGGCTACCGCTAATGATACCTTCATTTGCATCCCTTTTGAGAAAGTTTTTATGGGTTTATTTAATGGTAAATCGAAATTTTTTACATATTGATAAAACAGTGTATCATCCCAGCTTCTATAGGCTCGACCAACTATTTTTCGTATATCCTTTAAATTCAACCCTTCAAAAAATACATTTTCATCATATACAAACCCAATACGCTCTTTAATCTCTTTTTCATGTGTTTTGTAGTCCAACCCAAAAAGTTTAACCTCTCCAGTATCAGGCTTCAATAAATTCATTATCATTTTTATTGTTGTCGA